>Ga0194126_10000735_pt1 | contig 55169 bp, 50 predicted proteins | sample TA2KigC150mmetaG_FD_148641 | JGI IMG/M metagenome (GOLD analysis project Ga0194126, IMG submission 148641) | Freshwater microbial communities from Lake Tanganyika, Tanzania - TA2015035 Kigoma Deep Cast 150m | ecosystem: Environmental > Aquatic > Freshwater > Lake | place: Tanzania: Lake... | reverse complement strand
TTGTTGTCAAACCAGCCCGGGGATAAAACGGCGGAACACCTTACCAGCCATTTGGGCGGAGTGGCAGGGATTTTATTTTTCCTGCTTGGCGCCATGACAATTGTGGAGCTCATTGATGCACACGATGGCTTCCAGATCATATTGGATAAAATACAAACTTCCAGCAAAAGGAAACTGGTATGGATTATTGCATTCATTACTTTTTTTCTTTCGGCAGTACTGGATAACCTCACCACCACCATTGTGATGATTTCATTGTTGCGAAAAATAATACCGGATAAAAGAGAGAGATGGTTGCTGGCAGGGCTGGTGGTAATCGCTGCCAATGCCGGTGGCGCCTGGAGCCCAATTGGTGATGTAACTACTACCATGCTCTGGATTGGCGGGCAAATCACAACGGGAGCAATTATTCTGCAAACTTTTATTCCCAGTTTGGTTTGTATGCTGGTACCTACATTTCTTATAGCCAGGCAGCTCAGAGGGGATGTAGAAAAGCAGCAGGTGGTGGAGAAAAATCTGAATTATACTACCAGCAGCCTGGAACGCAAAACTGTTTTCTGGCTGGGTATAGGCAGCTTATTGTTTGTTCCGGTTTTTAAAACCATCACGCATCTGCCGCCATTCATGGGCATACTTTTCGGCCTGGGTTTGTTGTGGGTTGTCACGGAATTAATTCATAGTTCCAAAGATGAAGAAGAAAAAGGTGTGTTATCAGTAAATCATGCGCTCAGAAAAATTGATACACCCAGTGTGCTTTTTTTTCTGGGCATACTAATAAGCATAGCGGCGCTGGAAGTAACTCATGTGCTCTCAAACCTGGCCACATGGATGGATAACAGTATTGGTGATATCAACATTATTTCTGTATCCATTGGTTTGCTTTCTGCAGTTGTGGATAATGTGCCATTAGTGGCAGCGGCGCAGGGAATGTATAGTATGGAGCAATATCCGACAGATCATTATTTCTGGGAGTTTATTTCGTACTGTGCCGGCACCGGGGGCAGTTGCCTGATTATTGGCTCAGCCGCCGGAGTGGTAGCAATGGGCCTGGAAAAAATTGATTTTTTCTGGTATTTAAAAAAAATAGGCTGGCTGGCGCTGGTTGGATTTTTAGCCGGAGCTGGTGGTTATATTCTGCAGAATCTTTTGTTTGCCTGATTCAGAGATCGCCGTATTTATAAACACCATCAATGGGGGTTCCCGCCGGCATTTCAAATACCGGTTTGATGATGCCGTCTTTTAAGTCATATACCCAGCCATGCAGGTCGGGTCGGTTTTCATGTTTCCAAGCCCGCTGGATGGTAGATGTTTTAGCAAGGTTAAAAACCTGCTCCTGCACATTCAGTTCGGTGAGCCGGTTTTCTTTTTTGGTGTTATCGGTAATGGCATCAAGCTCCGGCCGGTGAGTACGATACACATCTTTAATATTCCTCAGCCACATATTCAGCACGGCTTTAAAATCATGATTGGTGGTAGCAGCCCGGACGCCTCCGCAGCCATAATGTCCGCAAACGATCACATGTTTTATTTTCAGATGATTGACTGCATAGTCAAGTACACTCAGCAGGTTTACATCGGTATTAATGACGAGGTTGGCTACGTTCCTGTGCACAAATATTTCACCAGGTTGTGTGCCGGTAATTTCATTAGCCGGCACCCGGCTGTCACTGCAGCCGATCCATAAAAATTCCGGTGTTTGTAAACGAGAGAGGCGTTCGAAATAATCCGGGTCATTTGCAGTTTTGGCTTCGGCCCACTGTTTGTTATTTTTTAATAAAATTTCGTATGGTTTCATCTTTACCTGATTACCCCGTAAAAATAACTTTAATCAGGTTAACCTTCTAAAAGGGTTTATTTTCAGGGCTGATGTATTATTTTGCAGCCTCTTTTGATGGAAAAGAATAAAAACACATATAATTTTTTCGCAAAGGTGTCGGCCATATTGATGATAGTGGCCCTTTTATGGCTTACCGTCAGCACTCCGTTTGTATTTGCCAGCCAGCAGCAATCGGACAGATATGAAAGGATGGCCGGCAACAATCATGAGGTTCCGGCGAATGAAGACGAGTCCAATCCATACGGAAATACAACGGAAGAAAAAGCACCTTCCGGCACATCTGTTCAGGAAGAGTTTCTTCATGAGCATCATTCTTCTGAGTATTATCTTTTACTTGCATCACAGTATCACAAGCTTGAAAATGCCGGCATCTACATTGCCTTTCACGGCGAACTGCATGTTCCCCCACCCAATGCTGCTTAGTCAGTAATTCTCCTATTCGGTTCTTAAACAACTTTTTGAAAGTCTTGTGCATGAGCAATACGGCTATTACAGGATGGCAGCGTATGAGCTCAGGTTCAGAATTAAAAATTTATCACTATTAATGGGAAATAAATTATTTGCTAATCTTAAAAATGATTTGCCCGCCGGTATTGTGGTATTCCTGATGGCAGTACTTCTGTGTTTGGGTATTGCTCTTGCATCCGGTGCGCCGTTCTTTTCCGGTATGATTGCCGGTATCATTGGAGGTATAGTTGTCGGGATCTTAAGTAATTCTCATCTCAGTGTAAGCGGACCTGCGGCCGGGCTTGCAGCTATTGTGCTTGCATCTATTACCAGACTCGGCGCATTTGAAACTTTTTTACTTGCCGTATTCCTTGCCGGGGCGATCCAGTTTGCGCTGGGAATATTTCAAGCCGGCGCCGTTGCCAATTATATCCCATCCAGTGTAATCAAAGGAATGCTTACAGCCATCGGTATTATTATTATCATGAAACAAATACCACATGCATTCGGGTATGATAAAAAGGCCGAAGGCAACCTGAGTTTTTTACAGATGGATGGCGAAAACACCATATCTGCACTTATCAACTCCATTGGTAAAATTGACCTGGGCGCTACGCTGATATGTTTTATTTCACTGGCCATTCTTATTGTATGGGAGAAGCCTTTTTTTAAAAAGAAATTCAAACTGCTGCCCGGCGGACTGGTGGCTGTTATTGTAGCTGTTGTACTGAACGAACTTTTTATCAGTTCCGGAAATTCATTGGCTATTGAGAACGGACATCTTGTAAAAGTTCCGGTTGCCGGCAGTTTCAATGAGTTCCTGGGCTTTTTCACCCTGCCCGATTTTTCGCAATTGACCAATCCTGAAGTTTATATTATTGCCATTACCCTGGCAGCCGTAGCGTCCATTGAAACCCTTTTATGCATTGAGGCAGTAGATAAGCTGGACCCTGAAAAAAGAAGCACTTCTCCCAACAGGGAGCTGGTAGCACAGGGTGTTGGTAATATGACCTCTGGTCTTATCGGAGGTTTGCCGATTACCAGTGTAATTGTCAGAAGTTCAGCGAATGTAAATGCACATGCAAAATCAAAAATGTCAACCATCATGCATGGTTCTCTTTTACTGATTTGTGTGTCGCTCATTCCCACGATTCTTAATAAGATTCCCCTGGCTTCACTGGCTGCCATTCTGCTGATGACAGGGTATAAGTTGTGCAACCCGGCTTTGTTTAAGAAAATATTCAGTCTCGGCAAATACCAGTGGGTTCCTTTTGTGGTTACAGTCATTGCCATCGTATTCACCGACCTGCTTACAGGTGTGGGAATCGGCCTGGGTGTGAGCACCCTTGCATTACTTTATGGTAATTACAAGAATTCCTATTATAATACTCCCCTAATTTGAGACCAGAGGGTTAGTTAATAAATTTTATTAAATTAACCTCAATTATGAAAAAGCAAACACGCCGAAAATTCAGTCCTGCCTTTAAGGCTAAAGTGGCTTTAGAGGCCGTAAAGAATCAGCAAACACTGGCCGAGCTGGCCCAAAAATTTGAAGTCAACCCGGTAATGATCTCCAAGTGGAAGGCTGAGTTTTTAGAGAACCTATCGGCCACTTTTGAGCGTTCTGAATCGACGGACACTCAGGATCAGGATACGGAGAAATTGTATGCTGCCATCGGCCAGTTGAAGGTCGAAAATGAATTTTTAAAAAAAAGTTGCAAGAAGTTGGGCATCGAGATTTAAGGGCTCAGCTGGTGCAACCGCATACTTCAAAGATTTCTATCCGCAAACAATGTGAACTTTTATCTGTCAACCGAAGCCAGGTGTATTACAAGCCGGCTCCTGAAAAACCTCAGAACATCGAGATGATGAATATTATGGATCGCCACCTGACAAAACATCCCACCGAGGGCGTAAAATCAATGGTATATCTGTTGACAGCAATGGGTTTTATAGTGGGTCCGAAGCGAATCCGTCGATTGTTCAGAATCATGGGTAGGCATACAATCTACCGGCGTAAAAACCTGACCAAATCGGGTTTAAGGGAGTTTATCAAACCCTACCTGTTGAAAGGGGTAAAGATTACTCATGCCAACCAGATCTGGTGTACGGATATCACCTACATCCCGATGAGAAGAGGCTTTATGTACATTACAGCCATTATTGATGTGTACAGCCGCAAGATTGTTGGCTGGGGTATCAGCAACTCCATGAGTGCCCAGTGGTGCAAGAATGTGCTGGAGGATGCTATTGCCACTCATGGTAAACCTGAGATTGTAAACAGTGACCAGGGAAGCCAGTATAGCAGTGCGTTGTGGACCCAATACCTCGAAGAACAGGGCATCCGGATATCAATGGATAGCAAAGGCAGGGCCTTGGACAATATTTGGATAGAAAGGTTCTGGAGATCATTGAAGTATGATTATGTGTACTTAAATCCCGCTGATGATGGTTTTGAACTCTATGGAGGGGTTCAAAACCACATCGAGTACTACCATCATAAGGTTCATCATACCACCGAGCAAACGCCCCAAAGACGGTATGAGGAATCCGTAAAAAAAGCTGCCTGAAAAATTGTAAATGAAAAAAACCTTAACTTAACAACCTGATCCTTTGGTATCGAAAATGGGGAGTATTATATACAACCGTATTTTCTGTCTTCTTTTAGTCTGCGTATTAATTTATTGATAGCAAGTAGATTAGTTAAATTTTTAAACAAAACTCTACGAATGTCTTTATTATCGCCGGCAGTTTGAAAACAATTTCCTGCAAATATTTGTAAACAATCAGTCTGATTACACTCAGGGAGAAACTTTTAAAACATAAATCAGAGGCTTTTTTCCAGGGGTCACCTAATAATTTATCCCGGGTTATTACTAATAATAATTTTGTAATTGAATGATTAATATCATGTTTTTTGACTGAAAAAATCATCTACTTTGATAGAGGAAAATTTAAGAATTGTATGGGAAAACTATGCAAACTTCTCTTTCTGAATTATTAGTGGCAGGACACAATGTTATTCTGAAAGCAGCAAAGCTTATTGAGACAAATAACAGGCTTTGGGAGACGGACCCTCCGGCTTATAAGGAATTTGTGAATTGTCTTTTTGATTTTCTTTCGGTTTACGCAGATGAATTTAATCATCAGAAGGGGGAAGAAATCTTATTCCCGGCTATGTGCAAAAAGAATGATATAGCAGGTATGTCAATAGTCAGGGAATTAACAGAGCATCACGAAGACTTCCGCCAGCAATTGCAGGAGATACGTAAAGCTTTTAGCTATCAGGATTATTTTTCCACCCACCGGTATCTTGAAACTTACATTCATAAACTGAGAGATCATATTGGGGCCGGGAGCGATGAGCTTTTCCCGATGGATGATGATATTTTTTCTGAAGAAGAGATTGAGAAGCTTTATTTTAAATGTATTGATAAGGATAAAGAGCTCGGCATGATACTGAAAAAAGATTATGAAGAGCAAATAAAAACATTAAACAGGAATGAAACAGTTCAATGAACTACTTGCTTCTTGTAATGAAACTGCTTTTGACTTACGGTTTACAAAGGCAAAGAACTGGAAGCTGGCAGAAAAAAACAGACTGCTGGTAGGGTTTCTTCCTATTTATTTTCCAAGAGAGATTGTATGTGCGGTAAATGGCCTTGCAGTTGGGATAATGGGTGCAGGCGATAGAAAGCAAATCATCAAGGGCGATGCTTTTTATCAATCCTATATTTGTCATTTGCCAAGAGGCATCATTGAAATGGCTCTTGATGACAACCTGAATCATTTTGATGGTTTTGTGTTTCCTGCTATTTGTGATTGCGTTCGGAATCTCTCAGGCATGTTCAAAATCTTAAAGAAAGGGAAGTTTCAACGCTATTTTGATTATCCGCAAAATTTTGATCCTTCTATTGGCGGAATATTTTACCGGACAGAAATGGAAAGGATGGTGAATGATATGTTTAATATCAACGGAGTGAAAGTTACCGTTGAGGGATTGAACAAAGCAATTAAGCTCTACAACAGGAACAGGAAATTAATCGAAACCATTTATGATCTCCGCCAGGAATTTCCCTGGAGGCTATCGGCTGTTGAGACTTATTACATTTTAAGGGCAGGTCTCGCAATCCCTGTGGAAGAACACAACAAGGTTCTTGAAGATGTTATTGAAGAAATAAGCAATGAACGGGGTGAACCGATGGATAATATCAGAGTTGTTGTATCAGGCTCATTTTGCGAACAGCCGCCTATCGGTTTGATAAAGTCAATTGAGATGTCGGGATGCTACATTGTTGATGATGATTTTATGTTAGGCCCCCGCTGGATACAAGGAGATGTTGCCTCGGACACTGACGATCCATTTGGTGCACTTACGAAGGCGTATCTGAACCAAAGTACTTTTTCATCGGCTGTTTATGATGTGGGTAATCCAAAAGGAAAAAGATTGGTGGAACTGGCGAAGAGAAGAAATGCCGATGGAGTGATTTTCTGTGCAGCCAGTTTCTGCGATCCTGCATTGCTTGACAGGCCGGAGTTGCAGAAAGAATGTGATGCTGCCGGGATCCCTCATATCAATTTTCAGTTTCATGAAAACACAGGACAGTTTAAAGTAATTAAAGAACAGGCTGGCACTTTCAGCGATTCAATAAAGCTCTGGGCTTAAAAAGAAAAAATTAATTCGGTCATATTAAAGCAGGCTGAACAATGGCTAATCCAAAAGAAGCGATCAAAGAAAAAAGCATGGTCATCCAGAAAGACATGCTTGCAAAACAGTTCCATGAATTAAGCAAGGCAAAAGAACTGGGAAAAAAAGTAGTGTACACTTTCGTGCCGGGCAATCTTACAGAATTGATCCTTGCATTTGATATGCTGCCTGTTTACCCCGAGATCAATGCGCTGCAATCAGGCATGAGAAAAAGATCCGGCTCTTACATTAAGGATGCTGAAAAGATCGGGTTCAGTGAAGATGTATGTACGTATGTGAAATGCGATATAGGAATGATGCTGAATGGAAATGTTGGACCGACAGGTGAAAAACTTCCCGACCCGGATTTGTTGTTGCTGAGTTATACCGGCTGTTTCACTTTTATGAAATGGTTTGAAAATCTGGAAAGGCTTTATCCCGGCGTTGAAATAGCCATGCTGCACACACCTTACCAGGAGGATGGGAGAATAACTGAAGAACAGATCTCTTACATGGTGAAGCAATTGAAAGAAGATGTGATCCCGAAAATGGAAAAAGTTTCAGGAAAGAAATTAGATTATGACAGGCTTTCAAAAATGCTGGAGAATTCTGTAAAGGCAGAAAACCTTTGGGTTAAAATTCTTGAATCAGCAAAAAATAAACCTTCTCCGATTGATTCTTATTTCGCCGGCGTTTATTACATGGGACCACTAAATACTGCATTTAGGGGAACTGACATAGCAGTTGAATATTATACAGAGTTATATAATGAAATACAGGAACGTATAAGCCAGGGATTACTTCCGATAAATCCCGAAGGCGAAATAAAAGAAGAACGTTTTCGTCTGGTGATTGAAGGCCCACCTAACTGGACCAACTTCCGTGAGTTCTGGAAAATATTCTACGATATGGGCGCCGTGATCGTAGCTTCCACTTATACAAAAGTTGGCGGGTTGTATGACCATGGCTTCAGGCATGAACCGGATAAGCCATTGGAAAGCCTTTCCAAATATTGCATGGGCTGTTATACTAATCTCAATCTTCCACAGCGAATTGATCTGATTGAACATTATATCAAAGAGTACAGTGCTGATGGTTTTCTGATCAATTCAATAAAAAGCTGCAATTCATTTTCGGCAGGCCAATTATTAATAATGAGAGAGATTGAACAACGCTGCAGCATCGCGGTTGGATTTATTGAAAGTGATTTGGTTGACCCAAGGTATTTTTCTTATGCTAATATTAAGAACAGGCTTGAATCATATTTCCAAATGCTGGAGCAGCGAAAAATAATTATGCAACAGGAAGGTGTTCCTGTTTAATTAATACTTAATTAAAATAAAACAATAAGAAATCCGGAAATAAATGAATAAGTATTATCTCGGTGTAGACCTCGGCTCCACAACTTCAAAAGCTGTTATCATCAATGAAAAGGATGAAATTATCGGCCGTGGAATAACTAATACAAGGGCTAATTATTCAGTAGCTGCTGATATTGCCCGGGATGAAGCCATATACAATGCCCGTTTTTCTGTACTCAAGAAAAAGCTTGAAGCAGAAATGAGAGCAAAGCCTGAGTACAATAAATACATCACCGACATGGAAAGTGTTTTTCAATACGAACAGTTTAAAGTGCGTCTTGATAAACTGGGAGATGAATTGGTGAAGACATGCAATATATTTTTCAAAGATGAGCAACAGCGGGAAGATATTTTGAACAACTTGAGGAATATAAGGCGGGCATTCAAGCCTAAAATAAAGCATGATTATCTCTATAATAACCTCGGCGCAAAAAATCAGTTCTTCAGGGATATAGTTTCTGAAAAATACAATGAAGAAGTGAACAAACTCAGCATGTCATTATTTGAGTCATTGATGACTGTTTGGGATAAAAGCATCAGCCCGGCTGAAAATGAAAGGGTGCAGTTTGATTTCAAAGAACTCATCCATAAAGCAATGGATGAATTGAAAGAAAAATATAGAAACCTGCCGGAGACATCGGCAGAGAACACCAGTGTGAATTTTGATGCAGAAATGAACTTATTGGAAGGAAATTTTGATCATGTATCGGAATCCCTTCGCCAGCATATTGATGAAATAGCAGAGCTTGATTTTAATATCACCAATATGACAGGCACCGGTTATGGCCGGGCCCTTCTTCCTTTTCCGCAGGAATGTATATGTTCAGAAATTTTATGTCATGCATTCGGGGCGCATGCTGTATTTCCCGATACAAGAACGGTGCTTGACATCGGTGGCCAGGACACAAAGGCGATTCAGGTAGACAAATACGGATTGGTCACCAGTTTTCAAATGAATGACCGTTGTGCTGCCGGTTGCGGTAGATATCTTGGGTATATCGCTGATGAAATGAGTATCTCTCTCAATGAACTTGGACCAATGGCATTACAAGCGGAGAAAGAAGTAAACATTTGTTCTACATGCACTGTTTTTGCCGGAGCTGAATTAAGAGAGCTGACAAACCTTGGCGAAAAGAGGCCTGATATATTAGGTGGTTTACACAAAGCAATCATCATGCGGGCTATGTCGCTGCTTGCCCGATCCGGTGGAGTATATAATGAATTCACATTTACTGGCGGCGTTGCAAGAAACCCGGCTGTGATTAAATACCTGACACAATTAGTAAAAGAAAATTATGGCGTTAATATTAAAATAAATATTCACACCGATTCAATTTTTATGGGCGCATTAGGCGGGGCAATGTTTGCAAGAAGAAGCCTTAAAGCTGATCTGCCTGCAAACAAGCCAATAGCTGAACCTGAAAAGAAATGAATAACGAATATCATGATACATGCGATGGAAAATAAGATGCTGACAATGGGAATTGATGTGGGTTCCAATTTTATAAAGCTGGTGCTGATGGATTATTCTGGCAATCCTTCAATTCTTGACAAGCAAACTGAAAAGATCCGCAAAAGGAATCCATCACAGGTGGCGGATGAGATGGTGCAGGCAATGCTGACTAAATACCAGTTGAAGTATGAAGACATTACTTATCTCGCTTCAACTGGCGAGGGGGATCTGGTGAAACGCAAACGGGGACATTTTTATGGAATGACAACGCATGCAAAGGGGGCACACTTTCTTTTTCCTGAAGCAAGAACAGTTGTTGACCTTGGGGCTTTGTTCGTCCGTGCCATACGCATTAATGAAAATGCAAGAGTAGAAGATTATAAAATGACAGGTCAATGTGCATCCGGCTCTGGTCAGTTCCTGGAAAATATTTCAAGATATCTCGGTTTATCCATCGAAGAAGTTGGTGATATTTCAATGACTGCAACGCAGCCTGAAGTATCATCAGGCATTTGCGCTGTGCTGGCAGAAACGGATGTGATCAATATGGTATCAAGAGGAATTTCAACTCCTAATATTATCAAGGGCATTCATCTTTCTATTGCATCACGGATTATTAAACTGATGAGTTCGCTGAAAGCAGAATCGCCGATTGTGCTTACCGGCGGCATGGCTTTGAACAAAGGAATGATACAAGCGATTGAGGAGCAATTGAAAGAAGGCAATAAAAAATTTGAAATTCTTTCATTACCCGATTCTATTTATGCAGGAGCTATTGGCGCTGCATTGTGGGGCGGATATCGTCATTTTAAATTAAAAGAGAAACAGCCAATGGCTGTTTAAATTATTTTGAGATGCAGGTACTTCAGTCATCCATACAACCCGGAAAAATGATCCCGAACATTGCACAATTGCTGCAACGCAATGTAAAGATGTTTGGCGACCATATTGTTTACAGGGAAAAACGTAATGACAAGTATGAAAATATTACCTGGAATAAATTGTTCAGCGACATTCTTAATATTGCTTATAACCTGAAAAGTCATGGTTTTTCAGAAGGAGATAAGATGGTTATCTTTTCTCCCAACAGGCAGGAGATGCTTGAACTTGAATTGGCAGTGATGGCATCCGGGGGGATCGCCATTCCGATCTTCGCATATTTTCAGCAAGAAACAGCTGAATTGCTCATTAAACATTCCGATGCAAGATTTCTTGCAGTAGGCGGTGAATTGCAATTAAGCAGGTTAAGTGATAACCTTGAACTGAAACATATTTTTGTTTTTGATGATAACTGCAAAAAGCATTTTGTCAATCAGCATCCATTCAAAGTATTATTGGCGGGTAATTCAGACGAAAATATTCATCTTAATACAAACGCATTGCCGGATGAGATTTGCTTATGCATGTATACATCAGGCACTATGGGTACACCCAAGTGTGTGCAACTGATGCATAAAAACATCTTATCACAACAGGCCGCTTTGTCTCAGATCTGGAGTTTGAATAAATATGACCGTTTTCTTTCTTACTTGCCTTGGCATCACAGTTTTGGCGGCATTTTTGAATTGTTCACTGCACTTTATAATGGGGCAACCATCTCATTGGAATCCGGATACGGAAAAGATCCTAAAACAATTTTTGAGAATTGGAAATCTGTTCAGCCAACAGTGTTTTTCAGTGTACCAAAGGTTTACCAGGCTTTGATTGATCTGACACAGCATGATAAAGAGGCAGAAGACCTTTTCTTTCATACACAACTGAAATTTGTATTCACAGCGGCTTCAGCGCTTCCCAAAAATCTTTCCGACATATTTGAAAGCCGCCGTATCCCGGTAATTGAAGGATGGGGGCTTACTGAAACATCTCCTTGCTGTACGCTTACTGACCCTGATAAAAAAAGAGAACAAGGAGTAGTTGGTAACCCGATCCCAGGTGTTGCGATCCGAATTGGTGAAGAAGGGGAAATACAGGTGAAAGGACCTAATGTAATGAAGGGTTATTATAAAAACGATGAGGCTAACATTGGAATATTTACTGAAGACGGTTGGTTCTGTACAGGTGATGTTGGTGAAATCACAGAAAATGGTTTGAAACTTATTTCACGAAAGGACAGGATATTTAAATTATCTAACGGAGAAAAAGTCGTTCCCAGCGACCTGGAGAAGTTAATTGAGATGAAATGCCATTACATCTCATTTGCGATGGTGGTTGGAAGCGGGAAAGATTATCCTGTTGCCATTTTGTTTCCCAATAAAAAAATGCTGGAGCGTCCCAATTACCAGGTTACACCGTTGGAAGGATGTTTCTGTCCACGCAGTTTGGAAGAACTGGGAAGGTGTTTACACGGTTGTTTGCATGATGCCAACTGTGGCATCGGGCAAAAGTTTGCACAGATACGGGCTGCAATGATCATAGATGATGAACTTTCATTGGAAAAGGGAACACTTACACCTTCGATGAAAGTGGCGCCTAAATCTGTTGCGAGCACTTATAAAGCTCATGTGCAAAATCTTTACGGGGATGATTCTCCGGTTGACGAAGAAATATATATCATCCGGCTGGATCAGTTAAAAGATACGGTCGGTAAAATATTCTCAACACAAAATGTATGAGATGAAAACAACACAATTGCTGAAAAAAGTGATGGGAGATTATTTCCAGTCATTTGAAAACAATGATCAAAAAATCGCCTGGTGTACCAGTGTGGGCCCTGCTGAACTGCTGCGTTCATTTGGTTTCAATGTTTATTTTCCGGAGAATCATGGCGCTTTGCTGGGGGCAACAAGAATGGCGACTGATCTGATCCCTGAAGCAGGCAAACTGGGTTATTCCAATCATGTTTGTTCTTACACCACTTCAGATATTGGTTCATATAAGAGTTGTAAAACTCCCTTGACTACACACTATGGTTTGAAAGAAATACCTAGGCCGGACTTGATAGTTTATAACACTAATCAATGCCGTGAAGTGGAAGACTGGTTTAATTTTTATGCTAAAGAATTTAATTGTCCCATTGCAGGCATACATCCGCCCCGCTACCTGGATGAAGTGACCCAGGCAGAAGTAGAGTTAGTGGTACATCAGCATAAAAGTATCATTCCCGAATGTGAAGCGGTAAGCGGAAGAAGATTTGATATAGATGCATTCAGAGAAACAATAAAACTCAGCAGTGAAGCAACCATGCTATGGCAAAATGTACTTGATACTGCCAAGGCTTCACCTGCACCCATTAGTTTTTTTGACGGCACCATTCACATGGGACCAATTGTAGTTTTGAGAGGGACCGAAACAGCAAAATCATATTACGCAGCGCTATTAACCGAGCTGCTTGAAAATATTACAAAAGGAATTGGTATTGTGGAAAAAGAACAATGCCGCTTATTCTGGGATGGAATGCCTATTTGGGGTAAGAACCGTATGTTGTCCGATTTATTCCTCGCAAATAATACTTCCGTGGTTGCTTCAACGTATTGCAACAGCTGGATATTTGATGAGTTTGATGAACGGTATCCTTTTGAATCATCGGCACTTGCTTACACAAAAATCTTCATTAATAGAAGCGAGAAAGCTAAAATGCAGATGCTCAAACATTGGCTCAGTGAATTCAACTGCGACGGAATTATTTTTCATGATTCAAAAACCTGTTTCAACAATTCGAATGCAAAATTTGGTTTGCCGCAAAGATTGAAAGAAGAAACAGGCATTCCTTACCTGGTTATTGAAGGCGACTTATGCGATCTTAGATTTTTTTCCGAAGGGCAAAGCGTTACAAAGATTGAAACATTTATTGAACAGCTTGAAAATTACAAAATTAAAGTGTGATTAATCATGAATGAATCGAAAACCATACCTCCTAAAGTTGCCGTGGTGGGCCTGGGTCCTGTCGGTTTGATCCTGGCAGTGCATCTAAAAGAAGCCGGATGTGATGTGGCACTTTGTGATTTTGACAAAGTAAAAATCAATTTGATCCGCAAAGAAGGAATTAAACTGGAAGGAGTGATTCAAAAGCAGGAAAAGTTTGAAAAAATTTATTCAACAATCAGTGAATTGAGTGAATTTGGCCCATCATTGATTTTTGCGGGCATCAAAGGATACCAGACACCTGCATTTGTTGAACAGGTAATGAAGGTAAATTTTAAGGAAACACTTTTTATCAGTGCGCAAAATGGGATTGATGTAGAGGAAATATTCGTAGCAGGTATTAGCGAAAGCAAAACGCTTCGCATGGTTATTAATTACGCCGGAAATCTTAATTCACCTCATATCTGTAAGGTTACATTTTTCAATCCTCCCAATTTCATTGCTTCCATTGACGATTCTAAAATGGAAACAGCAAAGCAGATCAGTGAATGGCTAAACAAAGTTGATCTGGCAACTGAATACTGCTCTTCATTTCAGATGCTGAAACATGTTTGGGAAAAAACAATCCTCAATGCATCTCTCAGCGCTTTGTGTGGCATAGGAAAATTGACCATCAAGGAAGCCATGAGTATGCCGGATACTATTGAAATTGTTGAACAGGTGATTCAGGAAGCGGTAGAAGTGGCAGAAGCTGAAAAAATAAAATTTGAGGATGAATTTATCCGGAAATGCTTACGCTATCTAAAAAGGGCAGGCGACCATTTCCCATCATTGGCAGTTGACCTTATAAATAACCGGCCAACGGAAATTGATTTCATGAACGGAAAAATAGTAGAGTATGGCCGGAAGCATTATATACGGACGCCTATAAATCTTGCATTTACAAATATGGTGAAAGCCCTGACTGCCAGAAGCGCTTCATCATTTATGAAGACACTGGATCCTTTTTTGATCGGAAAGGCATTCAGCAAATCAAGCAAAACAAAAGCAGAAAATGCATTGGTTATAAAAAGAGAGCAACCGGGTAACGGAGATTGTTTTCTTGGTGTGGACCTGGGTTCTTCTTATACAAAATTTATAGTGCTTGACAGCAATGCTGAGATCATTTTCAAACTTTCATTGAAAACACTGAACAGAGATAAGATTGGAGTGCGGCATGTGATGTCGGCTATAAAATCGGAGTTTAATATCAAATCAAGCTGTGCCACAGGATATGGAAGAAAAACATTTTCCGATACAGATTTTGTGAAAACAGAAATTCTTTGTGCTGCCGAAGGGGTTTCATTTTATCATCCCGGTGTGAAGAATATCATTGACATCGGCGGCGAAGACATCAAAGTGATTCACTGTGATAACGGCAGTAATGTTGAAAATTTTTTCCTGAATGATAAATGTGCAGCCGGCACCGGTTCTTTTATAACTGAGATTGCTGAAAGGGCAGAATTAAATCTTTCTGAAATGAGTTTGCTGGCGGCCAGGAGTAATAACAAAACTGAGTTGAATAGCTTTTGTACTGTTTTTGCAAAAACCGAAATCATGAAATGGCTTATAGAGGGAATGAGTGTGGAAGACATTTCAAAAGGAGTTTATTTATCCATTGCAAACCGTGTAGCCAAATTGCGAATCAATCCCGGGATTCCAATTTATTTGATTGGTGGTGTTATCGCTTTTCATCCTTATATGAAAGATATATTGGAGAAAAAGCTGAGTCAAAAAGTTGAGATAGTTGATAACCCGCAATTTGCAGGCGCATTAGGTGCAGCATTGCTGGCAGGAAAAAGTTTTATTAAGGACAAAAAAATAGCTGAAAGTAAAATAGAAACCTGATGAAAGGATTTCATCATAAAGAAAAAGGAATCGGATTTATCTACGATGATATTTATTTGGTTGATGGAGTACGTACCGCCTTTGGAAAATATTGCGGGTCACTGGCACAAATATCACCAACTGATCTGGGAATTTTTGCCGGTCGTGGTGTTCTTGAAAAATCCGGAATCAATGCCAATGAAATAGACCAGGTGATTACGGCTAACATTGGACAGAGTTCTGCAGATGCTTATTTTCTTCCGAGGCATATTTCACTTTTTACAGGAATTCCAAAAGAGATTCCCTCATTGATGGTTCAAAGAATTTGCGGTTCAGGATTTGAAACCATTATTGCTGCTGCAGAACAAATATTACTTGGAAAAGCAGAAACTGTCCTTTGCGTGGGTACGGAAAATATGTCGCTGTCGCCAACAGTGAGTTTTGGAAACAGGATGGGTTATCTTCTCGGCAGGCCGGTCTTTAAAGATATGTTGTGGGAAGCATTAGATGACACTGCTGCCGGTTACCCGATGGGCTTCACTGCAGAAAATGTGGCGAAGAAATACAACATCACCCGCATTGATTGTGATGAGTATGCATTGCTTTCCTTTCAGCGGGCAATAAATGCAACGGAGAAAAAAATACTGGAAGAAGAAATTATTCCGGTAAACTCAACTGTATTTGAAGTGGAAGGATTGAGATCAAGAAAGGTCAGATTGAATCAGCATGTAAAAAACTTTTCTGCTGATGAACAAATCAGGGCAACTACACTTGAGGCTCTTTCCAAACTTCCTACTGTTTTTTCTGAAGTGGGCGTGCTTACGGCGGGAAATTGCAGCGGAATAGTTGATGGCGCAGCGGCAGTGACTGTAGCCAATAGCAAGAAAATAGAAGAAAAGCAATTGAAGCCATTTGCAAAAGTGATTGCTTCTTCAAGTTGCGGCATAGATCCAAAGTTAATGGGTCTTGGCCCGGTGCCTGCAATTAGGTTATTGTTGGAAATGACCGGACTAAAAATGGGAGAGATAGGTTTATTTGAGATCAATGAAGCATTTTCAGCACAGGTGATCGGTTGTGAAAGAGAATTAAACATAGACAGAAATAAATTAAATGTGAACGGGGGCGCTATTGCGATCGGGCATCCACTTGCTGCAACAGGACTTCGGCTTTCTTTGACTATTGTGAAAGAAATGATCAGAAGAAAAATAAGATATGGGATCGCATCTGCCTGTATTGGCGGCGGACAGGGAACAGCAATACTATTTGAAAATTGTAATAAATGATATGACCAATAATAAAATACACCAATGGCAAATGACTGAACTTGACAAAGAGTTCAATCTCTCCACTACTGATTATCCTGAATTAAAAGGAGGAGAAGTGTTGGTGAAAGTAGCCGGTTGCGGAGTTTGTCACACGGATATAAGTTTCTGGCATTATGGAGTGCAAACCAAACATGCATTACCACTTACACTTGGTCATGAAATAAGCGGAGTTGTAATCGCAGGTGATGAAAAATGGCTGAATAAATCTGTCATCATTCCTGCTGTGCTGCCATGTGGTGAATGCGAACTATGCAAAAAAAGCAGAAGTAATATTTGCAGGAATCAATTGATGCCCGGCAATGATTTTGATGGCGGGTTTGCGTCGCATATAAAAGTACCGTCAAGGTTTCTTTGCCCTGTGTCTGAAAAAATATTAGAAAAGTATCCGCTGGAGCATCTTGCAGTAATTGCCGATGCAATATCTACTCCTTACCAGGTAGTAAAAAAATCTGAACTGGAAACCGGTGACCTTGCCATTATTATTGGAGTGGGTGGAGTTGGTATTTACGGAGCTATGATCGCAAAAATATTCGGCGCAAAAGTTATTGCTCTTGATATCAGCGAAGAAAAACTGAATATAGCAAAAGAAAATGGCGCTGATGCTGTTTTGAATATTAAAAATCTGGATGCAAAGACGATAAAGGAAAAAATAAAAGGACTTGCTTCAGAATTAAAAGCGCCAAAACTGGGTTGGAAAATTTTTGAAATAAGCGGAACAAAAGCAGGACAGGATCTTGCATTCAGCCTAATCACATTTACATCTACTCTTTCAATCGTTGGATTTACAATGGATAAAGCAGAAGTTCGGTTGAGTAACCTGATGGCTTTTGACGCAAAACTCATCGGCACATGGGGATGCCGTGCAGAGCTGTACCCGGAAGTCCTTGATTTGGTTGCAGAAGATAAATTGAAAATTTCTCCGTTTATACAAACATTCCCGATGTCAAAAATCAATGAAGTGTTTAAGAACATCCTTGCACATGCATATAATAAACGTTCAATACTTGTACCCGATTTCAACTAAATAATAGTTATATGGAACTTAAAGATCATAACCTCACCGAAACAAAGTATAAGGAAATAATATTTGAGAAGCATCCTTGTCTTGATGCAAATGGTAAAAAAGTGAATGATCTTTATAATGCATGGATCTGGCTGAATAATCCAAAGCAGTTTAATTCTTATACAACCGGTGCTGTAAAAGAAATCATTCTTGCATTTGCTGAAGCATCAAACGACAGAAGTGTGGTAGCTGTTGTTTTTACCGCTGTTGGTGACAAAGCTTTTTGCACAGGGGGAAATACAAAAGAGTATGCAGAATACTATGCGGGTAATCCGCAGGAATATTCCCAATACATGCGGTTGTTCAATGATATGGTGAGTGCAATTCTGAAATGTGAGAAGCCGGTTATCTGTCGTGTGAATGGGATGCGAATTGGTGGGGGACAGGAAATCGGAATGGCTTGTGATTTCAGCATTGCAAGTGATATGGCAAGGTTTGGTCAGGCAGGCCCAAAGCATGGCAGTGCACCAATTGGTGGAGCAACCGATTTTCTTCCCTTGTTTACAGGAATTGAAAGGGCGATGATGTCGCTCACACTTTGTGAACCGTGGACAGCTCACCAGGCTTATTATTTCGGAGTGATCAATGAAATAGTTCCGGTCTTAAAAGTGAATGAAAACTTTATTTCAAACCCGATGGTTGTTGCCGATAAAATTGTTGATGAGTTTGGAAAGATAATTTTCGGAACAGTGAAAACAGGAGATAAGCTGAAGGAAGCAAAAGATATTATTGCTTCTGCCGAAATTGATCTAAGCATGCTGGATGCCGCAGTAAATAAGTTGATCGCAAAGCTGCTGCACACTTTCCCAAATTGCCTGCATAAAACAATTTCGGAAGTGAGGAAATTCAAACTGGAACATTGGGATAAAAACAAAGAAAGCAACCGGGAATGGCTTGCTTTGAATATGATGACAGAAGCCAAAGCCGGTTTCAAAGCATTTAATGAAGGGACAAAAGAAAACCGTGAAGTTGATTTTATCAAGCTTCGCCAACTGCTCGCTGAGGGGCATGAATGGGATGATGAAATGCAAAAAATTATATCACCACAATTTCAAATTATAGATAATGAAAAAGATTAAAGTTAATTATGCTCACAACAATTCAGTGGTAAACATACTACTTGATGATGGAAAAGGAAATGTTTTGGACCGCATTATGATGGATGAGCTGCAATATGTTTTTGATTCTTTTACAAAAAAGGACGAACTGAAATTGATTGTTTTTGAAGGTAACGGGACAAATTTTTCATTTGGAGCCAGTGTGGAAGAACACAAAAAAGAACATGCTGCTGCCATGTTGAGAATCTTTCACCAGTTGTTCTATTCTCTAAGGGATATTTCTGTACCGGCATTGGCAAAAGTATCGGGACAATGCCTGGGAGGTGGTCTGGAGCTGGCATTAATGTGCAATTTTATTTTTGCAGATAAGACTGCAAAATTTGGTCAGCCCGAAATTATACTCGGAGTTTTCCCGCCTCCGGCTTCCATACTCCTCCCCGAAAAAATAGGACTGGCTAAAGCAGAGGACTTACTGATAACAGGAAAAACCATTACTGCCGGCGAAGCAAAATCATCCGGGCTGGTGAATGAGGTATTTGAAAACAAAGAAGCCATGAATGAAGGTGTGGATATATGGATTGAAAAAAATATTTTACCCAAAAGCGCATCATCACTTCGCTTTGCAGTAAAGGCAGTAAGGGCAAAAATGAATCATGTGCTGAGTAATTTCCTTCCGCAGATGGAATCCATGTATGTAGGCCAGCTGATGCAAACCGAAGATGCAAATGAAGGGATTGCGTCTTTTTTAGAAAAAAGAAAACCTGTTTGGAGGAATCAATAATTATGTTATGAAAAATATCAGGACAGTGGGAGTAGTGGGCGCCGGTACCATGGGCGCTGCGCTGGCACAAAAGTTTGCACAGGAGGGCTTTGATGTAATGCTGGCAGACAAAACAAAAAATATTGTTGAAAAGGGATTGAACAATATCAGGCTTACATTGGAAGATGGGATAGAAAAAAATGTTTTTACAAGTCAACAGGTTGATTCTTTTTTATTCCGGCTGAAGGGAACCGATTCCCTGTCCGATCTGAAAGCCTGTGATATTGTGATAGAGGCCATTTTTGAGAACCTGCAGGCAAAGAAAGGTTTATTTAAGTTACTAAGCGAAATTGTATTAAAAGACTGCATAGTAGCAACGAATACTTCTTCATTTTCTGTAACAGAATTAGCGACAAGTATTGTTTACCCGGAAAGGTTTATAGGGCTTCACTTTTTTTATCATGCAGCCAAAAACAGGCTGGTAGAAATAATACCCGGCAGAAAAACATCTTCTGAAACATTAGAAGTAGCCCGGTTGTTTTGTGTATTGGCAGGAAAAGATGCTATTGATTGTACAGACAGCTATGGTTTTGCTGTAAACCGCTTTTTTGTTCCATGGCTCAATGAGTCGGCAAAATTGTTGCAGGAAGGAGTAGCCACAAAATCAGAAATAGATTTTGTGTGTATGAAAGTTTTTGGGATTGGCATGGGCCCCTTTGCATTGATGAATGCTACCGGCGTTTCTATCGCTTATCACTCAGAAAAAACACTGGAGGTTTTTGGTAAATTATATGAGGTGCCTGAAGCATTGAGAGCACAGGCTGACTCAGGTAAGCCATGGGAAATAGAGTCTGGGCCGGTTGCAGCAATTGATCCTGTAAAAGAAAAAATTATCAGCGAGAGGATGTTGGGGGTTGTATTTTATGTGTGTTCGCAGATTCTTGAAGAAAAAATTTCTTCAGCTGTTCATCTGAACCGTGGGGCTAAAATCGGTTTGCGATGGAAATACGGGCCGGTTGATTTAATGAAATCTGCCGGCGAAGAAGAAGTAAACCGCCTTGTCGTTATGATAGCCGGTTTATACAACATGAAGATTCCATTATCCATTGGTGATAAATTCTGGGAAACCGAATCAGTAAGGTTAGAGAAAAAACACCCGGTAGCTGTCATCACTATGGATGAGCCGGAAAATATGAATGCATTGAGTGAAAGTACTGTCAAAGAACTTTCAGAAAAATTCAACGAAGCTGACAATGACCCGCTTATTGATACGATTTTTATTACCGGGTCGGGAAAAGCATTTGTTGCCGGGGCGGATATTAAATTCTTTGTAAAAAATATAAAGACCGGTAAAATAAGGGATATCGAATCATTCACTGCTTTTGGTCAGGATGTTTTCAACCGGATTGATCAGTCAAAGAAAAAAGTACTAGCTGTTGTGAACGGAATGGCGCTGGGCGGAGGCCTGGAGCTGGCATTGTGTGCCGACCTCATTCTTGCATTTTCTAAAGCACAGTTTGCATTTCCAGAGACAGGAATAGGTATTTACCCGGGGCTTGGCGGCACACAACGCAGCGTAAGAAAAATCGGAAGGGGGTTGAGTAAATATTTAATACACACCGGCAAAATGCTTACTGCAAAAGAAGCGGAGGAAATCGGATTGGTTGATAAAATAATTTCAGTTGAGGAATTCATGGAAATGGTGACAGGTAGACTACCGGTTCTGGAAAAGAGTAAAGAAGATTTACCTGAAAAATGGCAGGCAATAAAAGAGTTTTTCGAAAAAAATTCATTGGCGGACATTGTTGGAAAAAAATATACAGGAAATTCATTGCCCGAGGAAGAAGCAGAAAAGATCAGTAAGACTATCGGATATAAAGCGCCGGTGGCCATCCGTTTGGCGGATAAACTAATTGAAGAGAAAAAAGGATGCGCTTCTGAACTGGCACATCTCTCAGAAATTTTTTTAACCGATGATGCCTTATTGGGTCTAACCTCCATTGGAAAAAAAGTACAATACCAGGGAAAATGAAAAACTCCATATCGGCAATAATACTGGCTGCAGGTCAATCTGAACGGATGAATCAGCCCAAACCTTTTCTGTTATTTGATGAGAAAAGAAACTTTCTTGATAAAATAAACGGAACATATATTTCAGCGGATATTCAACAAATCATTTTGGTTGTGAATCCGGCTATTGAATCTGATGTAAAACGATTCATGGAAAACAAGTATCCAGATCAGCCCGTGAACATTGTCGTAAATTTATATCCGGAGAAAGGCAGGTTTTATTCCATCCGGCTTGGACTGGAAAAAACTGATTCATCATTTTGTTATATACAAAATATAGATAACCCTTTTGTAACGACGGAGCTGTTGATTGAAATGGGCAAAAGGGTAAAACAAGGAACATATGTCGCTCCGGTGTATAAGAAAAAAAAAGGCCACCCGGTTCTGATCAGCGGTGAATTGATTGACCATTGCCGGATGCTGAAAGGAGATGACTATAACCTAAGAAAAGAATTGAATAAATTTGAAGAAATAAAATTGGATTGGACCGACAAAAACATCCTGGCCAATATTAATACAGACGAAGAATATCAAAAATATTTTCCTTCATGCGAAGTATTTATGAAATAATTGCCGGTATTGAGCAGCAGGGCGAAGAAGCGGCGCTCTGCATCATAACAGAAACCAGCGGCTCCACTCCGTTGAAAACGGGGGCCAAAATGATTGTGTGGGCAGATAAAAAGATTTATGGAACCATCGGCGGCGGAAATCTGGAGCGACAGGTTATCAGGGATGCGTTGGAAGTAATGAAAAACAAAACAGCCCGGATATTTAAACATCAGCTGGTTCGTGATCACGAGATGTGTTGTGGCGGAACTGTTTTTGTTTTTATTGAGCCCATTAAAAAAAGAAATAAGCTGATTGTGTTTGGAGCTGGTCATGTTGGAAAAGAAGTGGTGAAGTTTTCCCGGTCGATGAATTTTCAAATCAGCCTTGTGGATGAAAGAGAAGAAATGCTTGCCGGGTTACAAATGGAGGATGTAAACACTTTTCATATGCCGCACCGGCAATTTTTATCACAGGCTGAAATGGATGAAAATACTTATACCGTCATCTGTACGCACCTGCATCAGTATGATAGGGAGATATTGGCCCGCTGTATCAAAAAACCATTTGCTTACCTTGGAATGATTGGCAGCAAACGTAAAGTGGCTATTACAAGAAGAACTTTTTTGAGCCAGAGACTGGCAACTGAAGATGAACTTTCAAAAGTAGATATGCCAATGGGATTTGACATTGGCGGCAATACACCTGCTGAAATTGCCATCAGTATTGTAGCAAAACTGGTTGCTGTTATGAACCGGCATTCTTTGCAACAAGAAAGTAATGAAAAAAAAACAAACTATACATATGCTGAACCGGATTGCGATGATAACAGGTGCGGGTAAAGGGATTGGCAAAGCGATTGCCGAACGGTTGTCGAAAGATGGTTTTTTTATACTGCTGGCAGATATTGATAAAGCCGGTGTAGAAGAAACTGTCACAGCAATCGGAAACGATAGGGCCACCGGTTACATGACTGATATTACTGATGAGGGTCAGATAAAATTATTATTTGATGTAACAGAAAAGAAATACGGAAAAATAGATGTGCTGGTCAATAATGCCGGAATCATCAGGGATAATATGATCTGGAATATGGAAGCTGCCGATTTTGATGCTGTGATCAACGTTAATCTTAGAGGTACATGGCTGATGTGCAGGGAAGCAGCAAAAAAGATGAAACTGCAGCAAGGGGGCCGTATTATTAATATTTCATCCCGTGCATGGCTGGGTAATGCAGGACAAACAAATTATTCGGCATCAAAAGCAGGAGTGATTGGGCTGACAAGGTCATTGGCTTTGGAGCTTGGTAAATACAATATTGCTGTCAATGCTGTTGCGCCAGGACTTATTGATACCCCCCTTACACAAAAGCTGAGCAAAGAAGTGTTAGAAAAACTTATAAATGCCCAGCCCACCAAAACAATGGGCAAACCTGAAGATATTGCCAATGTGGTTTCTTTTCTTGCTTCAGAGGAAACAGGCTTCCTGACAGGTCAAACTATTTATGTAGATGGCGGTAAAAGTATAGGGGCAGGTATATAAAAATATTGTTGAAGAATGAAATCAATCAGGATAAAGGTCAATAACAGTCAGCATGAAGTACTGATTGATGAGCATGAAACCCTTGCTCATGTTTTACGGGAAAAAATAGGTTTGACCGGTACTAAGATTGGATGTGAGCAGGGAAGTTGCGGAGCCTGCACTATATTGTTAAATGATGAGCCGGTGCTCAGTTGTATCACACCAGCCATGCGTTGCGATCAATCAAACATTACAACAATTGAAGGCGTAGCAGAAAATGGTGAACTGCATTTACTGCAAAAGAAGTTTGTGGAAAAAGGAGCAATTCAATGCGGCTTCTGTACACCAGGTATGGTGATGACCTCATTGGATTTTATTAGGAAAAATCCGGGAGCATCGGTTGATGAAATCAGGGAAGCATTATCAGGAAACCTTTGCCGCTGTACAGGGTATAAGAAAATTATCGAAGCAGTGGCCGAAACTATTCAACAGGAAAATATCTCCGGTAACGGACAAAAACCAAAATCATCAAATGGAAAGATCATCGGAACCAACCAACCTTACATTGAAGCAACAAAAAAAGTGCAGGGCAAAGCGGAATATGCTGATGATATACGATTGAAAAATGTTTTGTATTGTGGATTTTTAAGGAGCCCTTATCCTCATGCTAAAATTGAACATATCGATACAACAGCTGCCGGTAAACTGGAGGGTGTGAAATACATACTTACAGGGAATGAATTACCAGAAAAATTCGGAGTGCTTCCCATTTCACAGGATGAAACTGCGCTGGCCATTGATAAAGTAAGGTACATAGGCGAAGTAGTTGCTGCAGTGGCTGCGGAAACAGAAGCGATTGCAAAAGCTGCCTGTAAACTTATTAAAGTAAAATACAAACCGCTTCGGCCTTTTTTTGAAATTGAAGAATCGCTGAATGATATTGGGTTTGATGAAAAGATTCATGGACATGTTAAGTTCAACAACAATGTTCATAAAAAAGCAGAACTGCGGTTTGGTAACCAGGCTGAGGGTTTTCATCATTCACCTTACAAAAGCAAAATGAGTTTTGAATTTGACGGGGTTACCCATGCTTTTACAGAACCGCATGCTGCCACAGCTTACTGGGATGAAAACGGTTTGACCATTATTACAGCTACACAGGTACCTCACTATCTTCACAGAGCACTTTCCAAAGTGCTGAAATTGCCTTTGAGCAGGGTTCGGGTCATCAAGCCTTATGTAGGCGGAGGCTTTGGGGGGAAAAGTGACCCATTCCCTCATGAAATAATTGTGTCATATCTCGCCATGAAAACAGGAAGGCCGGTAAAAATCCGTTTCAGCCGCGAAGAAGTTTTTATCAGCAATCATGGAAGACATCCTACAAAAATGACAATGGAAATTGGCTCTGATGCAAAAGGTAATTTCCATGTTCTGGATGTTGATATCGCTATTGATGGCGGTGCCTATGGAAGCTTTGGCGTGGTTACATCATATTATAATGGCGTATTGTTGCAGGCGCCTTATAAAGTAGAAAATTTCGGATTTAAAACTTACCGGGTTTATACAAATAAGCCACAATGCGGAGCTATGCGTGGCCATGGTGCAGTGAATTCACGTTTTGCGATTGAAACACTGATAGATGATCTGGCTCAGCAGTTAAAAATGGATCCCTGTGAATTGCGATTGAAAAATTTTATGCCATCCAATACATTGACTGTCGGTCAATATCGTATTACTTCAAACGGCAGCCGGGAATCGTTGTTGAAGGTGATGAAGCAATCACAATGGAAGGACAGGTATGGTAAATTACCTTTTGGGCATGGCATGGGAGTTGGTTGCGGATTTTTCATTAGTGGCAGCGCATTGCCTATCATCAGGAATGAATTACCACAGTCTGTGGTGCATCTTAAAGTGGATTTCGATGGCAGGGTGCTTGTAAGTTCCGGCGCCAGTGATATCGGGCAGGGAAGTGATACCATGCTGGCAATGATTGTTGCCGAAGTGCTGGGTATTTCCATGGATAAAATATTTGTGCTGGCGGCTGATACCCTGCTTACTCCTGTTGATCTCGGAAGTTATTCAAGCCGGGTAACCTTCATGGCTGGCAATGCAGCAAAGGTGGCTGCAGAAAATCTCAAAAAAGAAATTATCACTGCGGTGGTGGCAGGTAAAAATGTTCCTTCAGGTGAAGTGAATTTTTCAGATGACAGAGTTTTTACCAATGACAAAACAACCGATATAACATGGAACGAGGCCATTGATATGGTAACAGCAAACCGTGGCGCCATCAGTGTCAGCGGTAAATATATTTCACCAAAACTGGGAGGTGATTTTAAAGGTGCAGGGGCGGGGTTGAGCCCTTCATACAGTTTCGGATCGGTGGTTGCCGAAGTAAAAGTTGACACAGAAACCGGGGCTGTAAAAGTGCTGAATATCTGGGGGGCACATGATTGCGGAAAAGCGATTAATCCGCTTGCGGTGGAAGGACAACTGGAAGGTTCCTGGCATATGGGATTAGGACAGGCGATGAGTGAACAGGTCAAATATTTTAATGGTTTGATACTGAACAGCAATTTTTTGGATTATAAGATTCCAACATCATTAGATACGCCGCCGATTCATACAAATATTATTGAAACTGCAGATCCCGAAGGGCCTTTTGGCGCCAAAGAATGCGGTGAAGGAGCTCTTCACCCGGTAATCCCTGCTATTGCCAATGCTGTATTTGATGCAGTGGGTGTCAGGATCACCAAATTACCTATCAGCGCTGAAGATGTTTTGCAGAAAATAAAAAGTCAGTCATTTTCATATACTGCACAGGAAAGCATGTAGGATTAAAGTATGACAGAAGAAAAAAAATATCTGAAACCGGTTTCTGTTAATGAAGCATTGACCCTTGCCAAAGAATGGGGAAATGATTTTCGCTACCTCGCTGGTGCGACGGATGTGATGGTAAACCGCTGGCATGGAAATGAAGAATCCTCCTGCCTGATTGATCTGTGTGGGATTGATGAATTAAAGCAGATTACCAGAAAGGATAACTATCTTTCCATCGGCTCATTGGTCAGGCTGGATGAATTAAAAAATCACTCTTCAATTGTAACAGAATTTCCTGTATTAATAGAAGCGGCAGATGCAGTGGGCTCACCGCTGATCAGGAAATCAGCTACCCTGGGAGGAAATATATTATGTGAGAACCGATGTATTTATTACAATCAGTCAGAATGGTGGCGTCATGCGGTGGGTTTTTGTCTGAAATGTGAAGGCAATATTTGTATTGCAACCGGCAGCAAAAAGCATTGTTATTCTGAATTTGTTTCTGATACTGCTCCTGTACTTATCAGCATGGATGCATTGATTGAGATAGCTGATAAAAATGGAGAACGCATCATAAAGCTGGAAGAGATTTATACAGGAGACGGAATACGGCCACGCAACCTGGAAAGGTCTGCAGTCATCAAATCTGTTCATTTGCCATTACACCGGGAATTTCGTTCTGTATTCAGCAAACTGCGGCAAAGACAAAGCCTCGATTTTACTTCTCTTACCGTAGCTGCCACAATTGATAATAGCGGAAAACTTAAAGTTGTGCTTGGTGGTGTGGATCCCAAACCCGTCGTAGTAGAAGGCACCAGACATACCGACAGGGAGGAATTGATCAGGCTGGCATTAAGAGGCTCCCGTGCTATTGACAATGAAATGTTTTCCCGCAATTATCGCCGGGAAATGATCAGGGTATTTCTGAAGCAAAGTTTTGAACAACTTATGGGTTAACATTCTTTCATCAATCAGTGTCAAACTGGTTTCAATTTCGCCGTAAAATGTCTCAGCAACGGAGATTCTTCCGTTATCTCCAGCCCCTTTAATTCATTTCTGTTCCTGAATACTTCAATGATCACCTCAGCTACATAATCAATATGGCTTTGCGTGTACACTCTTCTTGGTATAGCCAGCCGAACCAGTTCCATTTGCGATGGAATCAGTTTGCCACCGTTATCATATTTACCAAACATGAGTGATCCGATTTCTACGCTCCGGATTCCTCCTTCTGTGTACAGTGCACAAACTAACGCCTGACCGGGATATTGGTCTACCGGAATATGCGGCAGGAATTCTTTCGCATCAATATACACCGCATGCCCGCCGGCTGCCGAAATTTTTTCAGTGAGGTATTCAATACTGCGTATATGGTACTGTAAATAATGTTCGTCCATTACCTCTTGTAACCCGATGGCAATAGCCTCAAGGTCTCTCCCGGCAAGTCCTCCATAAGTGGTAATACCTTCCGTAATGATCAGATGATTGCATCAGCGAACGGCTAAATTCTTATCCCTCATGCCTTAAAGCTTTTCTTACTCTGAACACATGAAGGACATAGGGGAAAATAGCATCCATACTTTCGGAAGCGCCACGGGTAGAGCCGGGTAAAGCCAGTACTAATGTATCTCCAATCATTCCTGCGATACTGCGTGATAACATTGAATAAGGGGTACGTTGTTGCCCGTAAGAACGAATAGCTTCTTCAATGCCTGAAATTTGCTTATCTAACAATGGTTTTACGGCTTCGGGGGTAATATCACGGGGAGAGAGGCCAGTGCCGCCGGTAATGATAACAAGATTGTTTTTATCGCAAAATGATTTTACTTTTTCCTGAATTATATTTATTTCGTCAGGTATGATAATATATTCTGCAACTTTAATCTTTTGTTTTTCCAGTTTTGCAATGATGGCTTTACCGGCGCTATCAGTTTTATTTCCAAGTGAAATAGTATCTGAACAAACAATAACAGCAGCGTTAAGATTTTCACCGGTATCTTTCAGGTAATCGGATTTCCCGCCTTCTTTCCTTATTATTCCGATATTCGTAATTTTTATTTCTTTATCTATCGGCTTCAGCATATCATACATGGTAAGGGCTGTAATCATTGCGCCATGCATAGCTTCCACTTCTATCCCGGTTTTGTAAATTGTCTGTACTTCAACAGTGATTTTTATTTCAAGATTTTCTATTTCAGCATGAATGTAAGCACCCTCAACCGGAACTGGATGGCAATCGGGAATAACATTACTTGTATTTTTGATGGCAAGTAACCCGGCTGCACGGGAAAATTCGAGTACATCGCCTTTGGCAACTGTTTTATTTCTAATGGCCTCAATGGTTTCCTGCCTGCTTGTGCACAGCGTTGCTGATGCTACAGCTATCCTAAGTCCTGAGATTTTGTGGGTGATTTCATTCATAAATTTGAGTTTACTTTTTTTTCCCGGCAATTTGTCTTATCATTCTCCTGAAAATAAAAAAATGAAATGGTAACATAGAGTACCAATAATTTCTTCCTGCAATGCCATGCGGCCGGAATGTGGCCTCCTGCTTGAGAATACAGCGCTGATTATTATTTATGATGGAAAACTCAAGCCATGCCTCGCCGGGCAATTTCATTTCAGCAAATAAAAGCAGGCGGGGATGTTTTTTATCCACCAATAGCACCCGCCAGAAATCAACTGATTCGCCTGCCTGCAAGTCATGTGCACTTCTGCGCCCTCTTGCCAATCCTACGCCCCCGATTATTTTATCAATTGTACCCCGCATTCGCCAAAGCAAGTCGGCACTGTACCAGCCATTTTCTCCCCCAATTCCAAAAATCCGGTTTGAGACCTCTTCAATTTTACTTTCATCAATTTCCAGCCATTTTCTGTCTTTATAACATCCGTGTTTTGGCACCTGGATATGTTCATTAATATCAAGTTGAACGAGACTGCTTGATTGAGCATCCTTCCAGCTTGAAACAACCATATTCTGGCTTATGGCCTGAAATGCAAGTTGTATGGCTTCCCGGTAGGGGATCAGCCGTTGCGGTAATATTTCACGGACAGAAAAGTCTTTACACACCACATCATTCTTCATGCTTTCAACCAACTTCCATGCAATAGTTAAGTTAGCTGATGTTACAAGGTTAATCCAGTAGGCTGAGAGTTTTTTTAATGGAACCGGAAAAATAAATATCCTTCTTTTATATCCTCTTTCTGCCGCAAAACCAAGGAGCATTTCTTTATAGGTGAGTACATCAGGCCCTCCGATTTCAAAAATCCGGTTAAAAGTTTTTTCATTTAACAAACATTCCTTCAGATAGAAAATTACATTACGGATGCAAATTGGCTGGCATTTGGTATTGAGCCATTTCGGCGCAATCATTATGGGCAATTTTTCTACCAGGTCGCGGATAATTTCAAAAGACGCACTGCCTGAACCAACAACGATACCCGCTTCAAAAATGGTATATGGGATACCTGACTGAACTAAAATATCCCTTACAAATTTTCTTCCCTGCAGGTGCGGCGATAGTGCATCTACATTGCTGATGCCGCCGAGGTAGATAACCTGCTTCACCTTCGTAATATGCGCTACATTCACAAAACAACTGGCACAGGTTTTTTCAAAATAAAAAAAATCTTTTCTTGTATCACCAAGAGAATGGATGAAATAATACGCTGCATCAAATTCTTTCCCTGCGAAAATATTACCTGCATTTTCAGGCTGAAGAAAATCAAATTCAAGTATCTGGATTTTTTTTAACAGATCTGTTGATGGCTGAAAACGTTTGCTGTTACGTACAATGCAGGTAACATCATGCCCTGCTTCTACCAATAAGGGAAGCAGGCGCATAGCTATGTATCCATTGGCCCCTGTGAGTAATATCCGCATCACTAAAATTTATTTTCTTTCCATGCAGATTTATCCGGACTGATTATTTCTTTTCCCCAAATGGGTAATTCCTTTTTTATTCTTTCTACCAGTTCTCTGCAGGCTTCAATCGCTTCTTTTCTGTGTACTGATGAAGTAAATACAAACAAACATATTTCTCCCGCCTTCACTTCACCAAGGCTGTGGAAGATATGCATGCAGGTAAGCCGGTACCTGGAAAAAATATCTTCTCTTATTTCACTTGCTTTCTCCAGTGCCATTTCCTCGTAAGCTGTATATTCAATAGCCTGAACTATCCCATCTTCTTTTTCATCGGCCCTTACCTGCCCCAGAAAAATACTATGACCGCCGATTTCCGTTTTGCTACTATGCTTCTGTACAGAATCAGCAATCATTTCCGGGGGAATAGCCCCTCCTACAAAAATATTTTTTGGCTTATGTTTCATGATATTGATGATGAATGGGCGACATGGGGTCCATGATACCGCCTTTGACTGAAGAAATTATTTTCTCCGGAAAAATAGTTTTTAATACCTGCGCAGCTCTTACACTTCGTACTCCTGATTGGCAAAACAGTAATAGGGTGTCTGCCAAAAGCAACTGATGATATTCTTTTTGAAGGACAGAAAAAGGAATATTAATATAATCAAAATCTTCCGGCACGGGTTGCTCATCGCTTTCCCTTACATCAACCAACATCACTTCGCCGGGATTTTTCTGTTGCATAGTCAGTGCTTGCTCCCAGTTTACAAAATTTACAGAGGAGCAGGCTATAGAATAATCTGCCTGAACAAAGGCGGCCGCATCAACGGGTATCAATTTTTTTGACAAAGGGTTTGATATAATTTCCGTTTCGTAAAATGCCGGACTTTTCAAATCATAAAACAGGATCTTATTGATTAATGGCGTTCCATAGCCGCTTAAAACTTTGATAGCTTCTGCTGCCTGCATGGCGCCGATTATTCCCGGCAGCGCACCCAGCACACCTGTTTCATCGCAATTAGGAATTTCATCAGCCCCGGGTGGTTCAGGATATATGTCTCGGTAATTGGCAGACAAGTCATTCTTTGAAACCACATTCAGGACCGCTACCTGTCCTTCATGCTGATAAATAGCCCCGGATATAAGAGGTTTATTCAGCAAAACACATGCATCGTTTATTATATAACGGGTGGGGAAGTTATCTGAACCATCAAGTACAAGATCATACTTACCGATAATAGATAATGCATTTGATGAGGTAATAAATTCAGGAATTGATTCAATAGTAATATCGGAATATTTTTTTTGCAGATAGCCGGAAGCCACTTCAGCCTTCCGTTTACCCACATCATTTTCTCCGTAAATTATTTGCCGGTTCAGGTTTGAAACAGAAACAATATCACCATCGGCAATACCAATAATGCCGACACCGGCTGCAGCCAGATAGAGCAGGGCAGGGCATCCCAATCCGCCGGCGCCTATTACCAATACTTTTGCTTTCTGCAGTTTTCCCTGTCCTGCAGTTCCGAATCCCTGTAATATTACTTGTCGTTCAAAACGGTTCATTTTTATCCTCCTGAAAATGGTGGAAGCAACGCAACTTCACTTCCATCATCAATCTTTGTATTTACCTGAGCTAATTTCCTGTTAATAGCAATTGAGAATTTTATTTTTCTTAATTCAGGGTATGTATTTCTAAGCCATAGATACAACGAGTCACTGTCTGGAATATCCTCACAGGCAAATTCTTTTGCACCTGTTTTCTCGGCCACAATGCCAAAGGCCAGAATTTTCATATTTTTTGTTTTAACAGTTCGCTGCATTTTTCAAAATCAGTTTTATTATTGATGTTAAAGAATAAAAACGGTTCAGTTGCCAATAAATCATCCATATTCACCTGTTTACTATTTACAGATAAAATCATGTCTTTCATTTTTAATTGATTATTAGCCATGCAAGACCCAATTTTTTGCTGCAAGGAATGATGATAAACCGCAAACAGGGGGTTGATTTTTGTCATTACTTCGGCTGTGGTAACCGGTTTTTTTTCTGATTTGTTCAGTAACCGTTCTGCAGCTAGCAGAGTAATAAAAGGAGAGTCACAACTGAGAAGGAAGATATAAGGCCTGCAGTTATAATGAAATGCGGTATATAATCCTCCCATCGGGCCCATCCCGGGTACAATATCTTTTACTACTTCAAACCCCAGTTCCTTATACTTTTCAGAATTGGCAATGATTTTTACAGGTAAATTCAGTTTGCTTACAGTATCGAGTACATAAGCGATCATTGGTTTTTCACCCAGCAGCATCAGTCCCTTATCTTCTCCCATACGGCTGCTTTTGCCACCAGCCAATACAAACGCTTCTATATTTTCATACCTGTTCACCCAATTAAAAATTTGGATGCTGCAATCAGCAGCACAGTAGCCAGTAAATATTTCAGATATGGAACTTTAAACCGATAAGCACCGAAGTATGCACCTGCTATTCCGCCTGCGACTGTAAAAGGCAAAAGGAAAAACAGTTGTGTTTGAATCTGCAACTGATCAATACCGGAGCCTGTTAATCCGGCTATCGAATTCAGAAAGATAAAAAGTGCACTTATTGCAGCTGTTTCTTTTATTGTAGCCCAGCCCAGCAGCAATAAAACCGGTGAAAGAATAATTCCTCCGCCAATGCCGATAAGGCCTGAAAATAAACCAATACCGAGGCCAAGGGCCGGAGCCATCCACCATTTACGTTCAATTACCGGGTTGTCACTTACCGGGAATATATTAAACAACCGCAATACAGGAAACAGCAGTAATATTCCGAGTATCTTTTGATATAATAACGGATTAATGACTATTGTGCCCCCAACGAATGCTGCCGGTACAGAAAAAAATATCAACGATAAAAATAATTTATTGGGAAAAGCACATGCTTTCCGATATGTCAGGAAGGCAATGCCTGAAACAAGGATATTCAGTATTAAAGCAGTTGGGCGAATTTGTTCAGGGGCAAAGTGAAAAATTGTAAGCAGCATCAGGTAGCTGCTGGCACCGCCATGCCCCACCGATGCATAGAGAAATGCGGCTATCGGCATCAAAATCATCAATAACCAAAATGCATTTTCAACTGTCATTTCATTACCATTTATATACATTTACCACAGCGCCTGCACGAAAATATTCCTCAGCTTCATCCAGTTCTGCAAAACAATCCGCTTCGTTGAATGGAAGAAGATTGAATGAATCCTGGCCCTGCAACAGTAAAACTTTACCCACAGTAATCTTTGCTTTTATAAAATGAGTAAGCCCCTCTTTTTTTTTCCATTCATTTGCCAATGGCAACACCGCATCGGGCTCAAAAACTTTTTTATGACCCATCATTGCCAATAAACATGGTTTTACATATTGATTGAAGCAAGTCAGAACTGCCGCCGGATTACCGGGCAGTGCAAATACCCATTTGTTTTCTTTTTTGCCTACAAGCAGTGGTTTGCCTGGTTTTTGTTTCACTTTATAAAACAATGTTTTTACTCCCATCTGCTGCAATACTGATTGAACGTAATCGTAATCTCCGACAGAAATGCCCCCGGTCAGAATCAGCATATCAGTTTGTTCAAGACAATACTTTACTTTTTCATATAGTTCTCCGGCATCGTCTTTCACATGAAAGCTGATAATTTTTTTTACTTTCAGCAATTGCAAATAAGCCTTCGCTGCCGGTTCGTTGCTGTTGAAGATTTGCCCGGGTTGCAAAGTAGTTCCTTGCTCTGCCAACTCATTGCCCGTAACTATCAAACTAACGGATGGTGAAGCAAAAACCGAAACTTCATACATGCCCGCAGAAACAAGGAGTGATACCATACCCGGGGTTATAATATTACCTTTCATTGCAATCAAATCACCGGCCCTGCATTGAGCTCCTTTCACTCTTACATTGGCTCCGGATTTTATTGCAGTTGGGTCAAACTTAATTGAAGTATTCATTGATTCTGTAAGTTCCTGCTGAATGACCGTATCAGCACCCGGAGGCAGGGAGGCGCCGGTAAATATTCTCGCGGCTTCACCCCGTTTTAATACTGATGAAAGAAAATCACCTGCCCGAATCTGCTGGGTTACTTTATAGTTGTTTACATTATTATCATAGCAAAATGCATAACCATCCATAGCAGCATTATCGAACCGGGGTACATCTGTCTTAGCTTTGATATCTTCGGCCAGCATAAGCCCGCAGGCATCAGGCAAGGGTATCCCGGCAGGCATTACCGTTGCAATATGCTGCGCAATAATTTCTTTTGCATTTTTAACCGATACCATTATCAAAATATTTTATCCTCCAATTCTAATCATGCTTCGGTTGATCAGGGTATTTGCATCAGTATGTTCAAAACCTTTTTCAAACTGCCCGCCCATAGCTGCGTATTTTCTGCGTACAGATTGCTGAATGAGTGGGGATAAAGGCTCTCCTTTTCTTAATGCGCCCAGCAAATCAAGTTCTTCTGCTCCAAAAAGACAGTTTTTAATTTTACCTTCTGCAGTCAGGCGCAACCGGTTACATTCATTGCAAAACTGATTGCTCAGTGTGGTGATAAAAGCAAAACTTCCCCGGTGCCCGATTACTTTATATTTTTTTGCGGTGGCATTCGGTTCATCTTTCAGTTTTATGATATCCAATTCTGCCGACACCCGTTCCATCATTTCGTTTGCAGTAACAACTTTAGAACTGTCCCATTGGTTGCCGGCAAAAGGCATAAACTCAATAAAACGAACATGCAACGGCCGGTTTTTTGTCCATGCAACAAAGTGGGTAACTTCCATATCATTCACATCACGCATTACCACAACATTAATTTTTACATGAAAATCATGCTGCAGCAGGAGTTTAATGTTTCGGGTTACTCTGTCAAATTCATCCCGTCCGGTAATTGAATGATATACCTCTCTTTTCAGAGAATCGAGACTGACATTAACGGACCTGATACCTGCTTTTTCAAATGTATCAATGAATTCATGTACAAATACGCCATTGGTTGTAATGGCCAGTTCCACCGGAAATTTTGATAAGCGTTCAATAATTTCCCGTGCATCTCTGCGCACAAGGGGCTCACCTCCGGTTAACCGTATTTTTTTTACACCTTCTTTTACAAAGACTTCAGCAATATTCTCTATTTCAGCGGCCGACATCCGGGTGCAACCATCAAAAAACCCTTTTGGCAGGTCAATGGGATTACAATAAGTGCAGCGGAGATTACACTTGTCAGTAAGCGAAATTCTCAGGTAGTCATGTATTCGTCCGAATGAATCTTTCAGCATAGTTCAAATGAAAAGATAATTTTTTTTTGGAAAATGACGTAAATCATCACTTTGGCCAGGTATTCTTTGCCTTATCCCACCAGGTTCCCCATTTGGTGCCCCAGTCGTAGCGTTCTGCACCCTTGCGGGTATAATAATGCCAGTTTATCCAGGTAGCGATACAGTAAAACAGCAGCACTCCCCAGAAAAAAACTGATGCGTTGCCATAAGCGGTAATAGCGGCTCCAATCAGTGCAGAAAAGATAAAAGGTCCGTAGGCAGCTATGCCTCCCGTCCATCCGAGAATTTGTGCTCCCTGCCTCGGTGAAAAAGCAAAAACAATCGGGTACTGACGGAATGTGGCTGCGTTTCCGATACCCGCCATCAGGAAAATCCAGAGCATAATGCCAACAAACATGGGAAACTGATCCAGTGAAGTGGGAGTAAGATACCCGCCAAAAATAAGAGCCACACAACCTGCCATCAGTCCGATACCGGAAACCATAATCCAGATGCTGCCGCCCATACGGTCGGAAGGTGCACCCATTATTACACGAATCAGCGAACCGACAAGCGGTCCGAGAAAAGCATATTTCAGCGGGTCAGGTGCAAGTGCCATATCGGTACCCGGAATGTTTCCATAAATGGTTTTTATCATCAGCGGAAATGCCGCTGAGAATCCCGAAAAACTTCCGAAGGTCATGAAGTAGGTAATCACGCAAAACCATGCATGTTTGTTATCCGTCATGTTTTTTACCATTCCGCCAACTGATGGTTTTTCAATCCTGATGCTTCGTAAAGAAATCCAGCACAGTACAGCTGCAATCAGCAGGAAAGGAATATACCAGAAAGCGGCATTCTGCAGCCAGATATTTTTCTGAATAACTTTTTTCACGGTAACATCGGTAACTATTCCTGTATCATCTTTTTTTACATCGGCTTTCATTCCTTTAGTGAGATCGCTTTCGGAAACAATTACATCGGTTACTTTTCCATTTTCATTTTTCGTTACCGAAATAAAGTTGGCGAGTTCGCCTTTCACTTCTACATTCTGTACCACTCCATTATCTTTTGCAATTTTCACATCAAATACATCAGATTTTTTGGTAAAAATCTGCGAGCCGCCACCCACTGCACCAAACAATGCGAAACCGATAATCCATGGCGTTACAAACTGTGTGAGCGACACTCCGAAATTGCCAATACCTGCCTGAATACCCATGGCATATCCCTGCAGGCGTTTCGGAAAGTGGATGCTTGTGCTGGGCATATAAGAAGAAAAATCTCCTCCCCCAAAGCCGCACAGTATGGCTATAATCAGAAAATGCGAGAAAGGCGTTTCGGGATTTTGAACGGCAAACCCGAGCCAGAGCATCGGGAAAATTTTCAGCAATGTGGCAATGGTTATAACAAGCCTTGTTCCATAAATAGGAATAAGGAAAGTGTGAATGAGGCGGAATGTACCACCAGCCAGTCCCGGCATGGCGGCAAGCCAGAACAGTTGCATAGTGTCAAACTGAAAGCCGATAGCCGGCAGGCGTACAGCCACTGCGCTCATCACAAACCAGGTGGCAAAAGAAAAAATCAAGCTGAATGTGGTAATCCATAAGGTGCGGTTAGCATGTTTGCTGCCGCCTTCGTTTTTCCAGAATTGCTCGTTTTCCGGGTCCCATTTTGTTAACCAGGTAGCCATAGCAGTTGTTTTGTTGAGGTATTAGTGATTTCCATGCTCTGTTTCAAACTTTTCTTTAGTATGTGGTGCAGCTTTGTCCCTCATCATGGTAATAACATGATGCATCCACCACAGGCATACAATTGAAATTGCCCATAGAAAGACCCACATACTTGTCCACAGGCCTGTTCCCTGAAGCATGTATCCAAAAATAATGGGGGAGAAAAACCCTCCTAAGCCTCCTAATACTCCCACCATTCCTCCCACTGCACCCACATCATGCGGGAAATAATTTGGAATATGTTTGTAAACGGCCGCTTTTCCAATTCCCCAAACTATTCCAACAAGGAAAATCAGGAAAGTAGCAATCCAGATATTTGCCTGAAAGTAGATGTGAGTACTGCCTTTTGCAATTAACTGCTTCTTTTTTACTTTGTCACCGGTTTTTACATGGGGTACATGCCATATTTTTTTTGTCGGGAAAATCGAAAATCCTGACTGTACACTTTCAGCCCCTTTTTTAATATTGAGAACATAATTCAAGTCATCTACTTTTATTAAACTATCGGAAACAAACGTTACCGTTCCGTTTCTTTTTGCCATAATACCTTTTCCGGGTGATTGAATTTCCATTTGAGGGATAATGAGCAAAAAGCAGATAATACAGGAGGCGATAAAAATCCAATACATTACTTTTCTTGCCCCGACTTTATCCGACAACCATCCTCCTAAAGCTCGGATGAGTCCGGACGGCATACTGAATATAGAAGCCAGCAATCCAGCCGTTATCAGCGAAACCGAATACATATTTACATAGTATGGAACCAGCCATTGCGACAAAGCAACAAAACATCCAAATACGAGATAATAATAAAGCCCGAAGCGCCACACCCTGGCTTGTTTTAAAGGGGCTATCATTTGAAAGAAACTTTTTCCTTTGGCGGTTTCAGATTTTTTATTTTCTGTGAATAATAAAAATATTACAGCCATAACGACCAGTGCAATGGCATAAATCCTGGGGAGTTGACGCCATCCTTCAAGATTGGTTCCGTTATCGGTAAGGTTTTTTAATAATAAAGGCGCTACAAGTGTTGTGATGCCAGCTCCGAAATTTCCCATACCAAATATTCCCAATGCCCTGCCCTGCCATTCTTTTGGATACCACATGGAGGTATAGGCTATACCTATCGAGAAGCCAACACCTGAAAGCCCAAACCCGAGACTGCATAATGCAAAAGCAGTGAAGCTGTTTGCATAACTGACCAGGTACATGGGGATAGAACATAATAATAACAATCCGCCCATCATCCATTTTCCTCCGAATTTATCTGTCCATATTCCACCATGAAGCCTGAAAATAGAGCCGGTCAATACAGGAATAGCTAATAACCAGCCTATTTCAACTGAATTCCACTTGAACAACTGGTTGTCCACAAGAAATGCTACAAGCACTCCATTAAACATCCATACAGCAAAGCAAACAGTAAATGCAAGTGTATTTAAAAATAATATACGGTGAGACTTGGCTGCAACCATGTTTTATTTTTTTACCCCTTTATATTTTCTCATAGAGATATAGGCTCTTGAAAAATACGCCAGCGGATAGCTGAATACATGCACCAGCTTGGTAAAGGGGAAATAAGCAAAAAACAAAAGCGCAGTAATAACATGAAGCTTGTTCACTAATGGCACACCGGCCATCAATGAAGCATCAGGCTGGAGCCGTAATACGCTGCCAATCCATGGACCGGCGGAATAAGCTATACCAAATACCATTTCAACTGCTGATTGCCACAAACCGAAACCGCAAATGATAATCAGGAATAGCAGTACAATAAAATCCTCCCTCCGGCTCATTGCTTTTACCTGGGGAATATTTAAGCGGCGTATAAAAGCCCATATCAGGCCATAAAGAAGAAGAATACCGGAACCCATTCCCACCCAGCGGAAAATATCTACCCACTTTGTAAGATTATATGCTCCCCCGATCAACCCGATGACATGAGCAAAAAACAGAATGATGATGCCCCAGTGCAGGCATAAGACTGCCGGACCTATTGAGGCACGGCCAAAGAACCCGGTGCTGCGTGTTGTCCAGTAATAATCTCCCCGGGCACTCCACTTCCATTTACCCCGGTAACCACTAAAAACTCCGCTGAAACCACGATAAATGATTCCCCCGAAAAAAAGAATCATGGTAATATAAGGCAGCCCGATGAAAAAGAAATTATCCCACATAGGTTTTAATTTTTTTTTGATTGATATTTTCAGTTTGTTTCCCGTATTCTGTCGTTTGCAGAGTTTCTGAATCCGTTGAGCCGGACAATTGCAAATCATAATTAGCAAGCCTTTCCACTGCATCCAATAAATGCCAGTAAATGGTATTTAGTTCTTCGAGCTTTTTTCTAACCGGAGGCAGGTAGGGCAGTAAATATTCTTTCATAAATTTTTCCCTTAACGGATCATCATCCCTGTCAACCGTTAAGGAAAGAAAGTCAATCATGACCGGCAGGTAATCGGCCAGCTCTCTTCCTTCCAGTTCCATTCCAAAATGACGATAGATGGCCTGTAATTCGATCATGTATTCATTACGATCAGATACAGCGCCGCCTGCGCAGGTTTTAGGCTCTTCGTACGAATGACTGCCCACATACAGTGAACAATCAGGATTCAGCTCAAACAATTCAATGTAATCCTCTTCCGGAATTATTTCTGTTTGAAGAAATTCATAAAGTGAATAAGCTGCGCCTCCAAAATTTTCGCCATTTGCTAAAACATTTTCATTACTGTCTGCATTGGCCGGAACAGGATAACTAATTTTTTCCGCTTCTTTTCTTACTGTTTCCATATCTACATCCTGCGGGCTGCACCACAATTCAGAAATGATGCTGTATGCCTCTTTCAATATTTTATGTTTTTGCTGTATCATAATCCATTTATTTTATTCCGTTTTGGAGCATATATGGAGTGAACGCCTTGTCACTATCACCTATATGGCTGTGAAGCCAGTCACGCAGGAAATAAATCAGCTCCTGCGAAATATCGGCTTTGCCCGAATCGAATGCTTTTTTAAACTCCGAAACTCTTACCACCAGGTCGCAGTGCTGTGCGGTATGTTCATTGCACCTGGCATAACCGAATTGTTTAAAACAATTTTCCTCATGCGAAAAATGTTTAACTGTATGATCCACCAGTTCATTAAGGATTACTGATTTTTCGGCATGCGTTTTATTATTCATCAATGCCTGGTATAAATCATTGACCAGGTGAAAAATCTGCTTGTGCTGCCGGTCAATGCTTTCAACCCTGACGCTGAATTTTTCATCGTTCCATTGCATGATTTCCTGTACTGATCCATCAGTTTTATCATTCATATATTTTATTATTTACTTGTAAAAATTGACTATCAAATTATTTCTGTTTGAAGAAACTCATAAAGAGAATAAGCAACTCCTCCCAGACCCTCCGTCATCCTGAAAAGCTTTTTGATTGTTCATTCCGTTTGCCGGGACAGGACGACTAATTTTTTCCACTTTTTTTCTTACTGTTTCCATATCCACATCCTGCGGGCTGCACCACAATTCAGAAAGAATATTGTATGCCTGTTTCACTATTTCTTTTTTCTGCTGATTCATAATTAAATTCTATTTTTTCTGAGCTTTTTATTATTCTTTATCTTTTCCCGGTGTATGATAGGATTTGTGATAGCTTTTTTTACGATCCATAGACGACCAGGGAGTCATCATATCAAAGCCGGCAAAACCACGTTCCGTATAGGGGCTCATGTCTGAGTCTTCCCTTTTGGTAGTCGGTACTACAAACCTTTCATTGTAAAACGAAAGCGACAGGGCTCTTACAATTCCTTTGGCATCCTGTTCTGTAAGGCCAACTCTGTTGAGCACCTCTACATTCGGTTTATTGTCAACCCGGATACTGCGTTCGTAATGGCGCACTGCCAGTTGCCTCAGCAAAGATTTTTTCACCACTTCTTCATTGCCGGCGCCAAACATATTGGCCAGGTAGGCAATGGGTAAACGGAATTTGTCAATTTCATCCAATCCAAGCAGAGGCCCGTTGGAAGGTTTATCCATATCAAAAACATCTGTATCGGAGGGTGAATCCTGTCCCTGCGCTGTGATGATGGGAGCCAGCGGTGGTATGTAAAACAACATGGGCATCGTTCTGAATTCCGGATGAAGCGGAAGTGCCAGTTCCCATTTTTTCACAAGTTTATAAATGGGCGAACGCTGTGCAGCATCAATCCAGTCATCACTGACCCCATTTTCCCGGGCCGCTGCTATAACTGCCGGATCAGCAGGATCAAGCATAATATTGCGCTGTGCATGTACTAAGTCAAGATCATCAGCAAGGGAAGCTTCTTTTACTCGATTCATATCATAGAGAACAGGGCCGAAGGATCTTATTTTTCCTACGCAGGAATGAAAGCATGCCGGCGGTAAACCATTTTCTACTCTCGGATAGCAGAGAATGCATTTTTCCATTTTGCCGCTGCGCCAGTTGTAATAAGGTTTTTTATAAGGGCATGAAGAAATGCAATAACGCCAGTTGCGGCAACGGTTCTGGTCAATGAGCACAATACCATCTTCTTCTCTTTTATAGGCAGCACCGGAAGGACAGGCGCCCACACATCCCGGGTTTAAGCAATGATTGCAAATCCTGGGCAGGTAGAAATAAAATACATCCCTGAATTTCAGAAAAGCTTTCATTTCTTCTTTGCTCATATCTTTAAAGTTCACGTCATGCTGACCTGTGATATTCGTACCCCCGGCATTATCTTCCCAATTAACTCCCCAATTAATCGGCACATCTTTCTCATCGGTAACCATTGATTTTGGAGCGGCTACGGGTTGCTGTTGCTGTTGTTCCGAGTTGTGCAGGTCTTCGTATGAAAAAGTATATACATCTCCATCACCGTAATAATCCTTCATCTCCGGCATATGGGGATTAAAGAAAATATTGGAGAGCATATAGATCTTTCCTCCATAGCGCAGCACAAGTTTGTCGCCTTTGCGCACCCATCCTCCTTTCCACAAGTCCTGGTTTTCCCATTGCATGGGGTAACCAATACCTGGCTTAGTTTCTACATTGTTCCACCACATGTATTCAGCGCCTTCCCTGTTGGTCCAGATATTCTTGCAGGCAACCGTACAAGTATTACATCCAATACATTTTTCCAGATTGAACGACATGCTGAGTTGGGCCTTTACATTCATATTTTTTGGTTTTAATCTTTTTATTCGGTTTATTATTCACCATTCTAATAAATCAATAATTTATCAAGATCTTTTTCCTGGTAAACCGGTTTACCCTGCCAATTCAGAGGCATCTTGCGAATAATAACCCCATGGTCCCGTTCGGAAGGGCTGGTACCCCAGTAATTGATGTAATAAGAAAAATGTCCATATCCTCCAATCATCGTAGCCGGATTCATCAGGATTCTTGTCGTTGCATTGTTGTTTCCTCCTCTCAGGTCTGAGCAATTGTATTTTTTAGCAAGCGGAGAAAATGGTACATTGATATGGCGTTCTACCTGGTGATACGTGATGGCCATATTTCTGGGAACCTGCTGACTTACCACGGCCCTGACCACTTCAATACCGTTTTCACAATACATTTCCACCCAGTCATTGTCCTTTACTTCAATTTCGTCTGCATCCTGCGGATTTAACCAAACGGTTGGACCGCCCCGGCTCATGTGCATCATGGGCCAATGGTCGCGGAAGGAACTATGAATTTGCCACTTACCATGCGGCGTAATAAAGCGGAATACTTTAGATTTCGGCCCGGCCTTTTCCATATCAATATCACCGATTGCTACCATATCCAATGGTGGTTTGTTGGTGGGCAAAGCTTCACCCAGCTCAATTAACCCCTGGTGATCATAATATATCTCCTGGCGCCCCGTAAGCGTATGCCAGGGTTTGAGCCGTTCAATATTCATTGTAAAGGGGGCAAAAGTTCTTTGCTTTCCGTCACCGTCATGCAGCATTGCCTGCCATTGCGGGGTAATGTGAATTCTTCGCGGCTGAGAAATCAGATCTTTGTAATGAACTTTTCTGCTCTTCACCGTCTCCACCATATCGGTAAGCGATAAGCCAACTTTCTTTTCCATTTCCTTAAAAAACATATGCGATAATCTTCCGTTCAGTTCCGGAGAAATGGCACATATAAGTTCACATGCCTGTTCGGGTTTTTCAAAATACACTTTGCCATTGCGGACTTCAAGCGATTCATTGTTTTTGAGCTCTTCCTCAACGATTGGTGTTAAATCAACATACTGTCCTTTTGAACCGTAATGTTTTACAAGCGGCCCAAGGGAAATTAATTTATCATACACTTTTGTGTAGTCACGTTCAACAATCTGAATTTTCGGGAAGGTTTTACCCGGAATCAATTCTACATCGCCGTTTTTCCAGTCTTTAACCTGACCGTTAGGCTGCGACATCATTTCGGGGGAGTCCATCCACAGGGCGTTGAACACAACATCCTTCACCGGTTCCGGGAAATGCTTCTGTGCTAATTCGGAAAACTTTTTTGCAATCATCTGGAAAGCTATCCAGTCGTGTTTGGCTTCCCAGGGTGGCTGTGTAGCGGGTGTAAGAGGATGAACGAATGCATGCATATCGCCAAACGTTACATCATATTTTTCGTACCAAAAAGCGGCGGGCAATACTACATCGGAATAGTTGGCAGTAGAGTCCATCCGGATATTGAGATTCACAAGCAAGTCCAGTTTTCCAATGGGAGAATCTTCATGCCATTTTATTTCATTTACTTTTCCTTTGGCGGGTTCATCATCCCATAATACATTATGATGTGTGCCCAGCCAGTGCTTGAGAGAAAGCTCATGTCCACGCATGCTGGTGCCAATCAAATTGCCACGGTACACGGTCACCATCTTCAGGTGATTTTCGGGAGCATCCACATCGTTCAGTGCAAAATTTAATTTTCCTTCTCTGAACTGCCGGGCGACCCATTGAGTAACTTCCTCATCGGTTTTACATCCGGCAGCAATGGCTTCTTTGTAAAGTTCAAGTGGATTTTTTTTGTCCACTTGAGGAAAGAATGGCAGCCATCCAAGGCGAACGGCAAGTGAATTCATGTCGGCAGCATGATTGAACTGTGGAAGTTTTTTTGCCCCGGCTGCCCATTGTGTATCTAACTTCATTCCGTCATAGCGCCACTGGCCTGTATGGAAATACCATAGCGAAGTAGAGTTCATCATCCGCGGTGGTTTTGTCCAGTCAAGCGCTGAGCCAAGATTTACAAATGCTGCATGTAAACGGGTATGCTGGGTACCCACATAGTGATTAAAGTTTCCTCCTTTCTTTCCGTTGCATCCGCAAAGAGCAAGCATTACTGCCAGGTTTCTGTAATATAAAGAGGCGCCGTGATAAAAATGCTGCAATCCCGGGCCTGTAATCACCAGTGATTTTCCTTTTGTTTTCTCTGCATTATCAGCAAACTCTCTTCCTATTTGTATAGCAAGGTTGCGGCTCACACCGGTTTGAGATTCCTGCCAGGCAGGAGTGTAAGGTTTAGGATCGTTATAGTCTTTCGGATAATCACCGCCTAAATTTCCCCTGTGAACGCCGGCTTGTGCCATCAGCAAATCAAAGGCAGTAGTAACAATTAATTCCTTACCATCCCTGGTTTTGATTTTTCTTACAGGAACTTCCCGGAGAATTTCATTGGCTAATTGTCCTTCACCCGGGGTTTTTCCTGTTACCATATTAAATGTATCCGTGAAATCGCTGAAGGAAACCATGGCTTTGGTTTCTTCTTTTCCCAAAAATGAAAGGAACGGATCAAAATCCTCTTTTGTTTTTGCATTCTTCATTTGAAGGTTCCAGTTGCCGGAGGGTTCTTTTTCCCAGCGGAAGCCAAGCGTTCCGGTGGGAAGCTGAAGTTTTCCGTTCACATCCATCATCAACAATTTCCAGTCGGCATTTTCTTCGTCTGCATATTCCGAAACATCCGATGCCCGTACAAATCTTCCCTGCTGGTATTTTTGTCCGTCTTCATTCAGCACAACAAGGAAGGGCAAATTGGTAAACCGCTTAACGTAATCGGTGAAATAAGGTGTTTCCTTATCAGCATAAAATTCTTTCAGGATAACATGAATGCAGGACATGAAGAAAGCGCCATCACTTCCCGGCACTACCGGCACCCATGTGTCGGCATATTTCGCCACATCAGAATAGTTAGGCGAAACAACGACAATTTTTGATCCCCTGTATTTTGCTTCGGGAAGAAAATGACAGTCAGCTGTACGGGTCATATTGATATTGCTGCCGGCAACAATCCAGTACGTACCATGATACCAGTCGGAGCTTTCGCAGTTTTCAGTCTGGTCGCCCCACATGGAAGATGAAACATGCGGCAGATCGTGATACCATTCATAGTAGCTGCAATAAATGCCGCCGAGAAGATTATTATAACGATGGCCTGAAATAAAACTCAGCAAACTCATGGCGGGAATAGGCGAAAAATTTGCCATGTGATCGGCGCCGTATTTTTTTATAGTATATATCTGTGCAGCCGCAATCAGTTCAACAGCCTGATCCCAGTTCACTCTTTTCCATCCTGCTTTTCCCCTGGCTGATTTATATTTTTTCGCTTTTTCAGGATTTTCTACAATAGCTGCATAAGCATCCACCGGGTCTTTGCCTTTGCTTATTTCTTCCTGGAACATATTCCACAACACTTTCCTGATATATGGAAACTTGGGACGAAGCGGACTGTAAGGATACCAGGATGCAGTGATGCCCCGCTGACATCCGCGGGGTTCAACATTGGGAACATCCGCTTCAATCTGCGGATAATCTGTTTTCTGAAGTTCCCAGCAAATGAGTCCGTCTTTTACAAAAACCTCCCAGCTGCAGGCCATCGAACAGTTCACTCCGTGTCCTGTTCTTACTGAATAATCATAACTCCATCTTTTCCTGTAAAAATCTTCCCATGAACGGGAGGCTTCGCTGATTTTAAACCATTTTCCGTTTTTCTTCATAATTATCTTGTTATTAGTTATCGGTATAATTTTTTATGCAGGCTAGGCTATATCTGCATTTACTTTCTTTTTCCCGGCTTTTAAAGCAATTATTGTAAGCAATATCAACACACCGGCGCTGATCATTACGGTTGGCCAGTATTGAGAAGGTAATCCCAGCGAGATGCTGCTTGCCTGTTGTTCGGTACTTTTAAGAAAATTTATTACAGCATTCACTTCGGTATCAGATAACCCCAGAGGCGCCATGGTAACGCCACCCATTTCCTTTACCAGTTGTGCAGCAATAGGGTCGCCTTCGGCAATTAATTTATCCGGTTCTTTGATTTGCCGGAAAAGCCATGTTTCTTCCCTTCTGGTGGTTACTCCTTTCAGATCGGGACCAACTAATTTTCCTTTACCTATGGTATGACAAGCAGCGCATTTCTGCTTAAAAATATTTTCACCTTCCTGCGCAAAGGATATCTGTGGAATAAATAACAGGTTAATACATACAATCAGAGTAAACTTTCCGTATTTCATGTAGTTCATGATTTGATTATTTTGGCACAAATGAATAATGGAAAGGGAGAAATGATTTCGAAAGAAAAATGATTCAATGAGGGTTGGACGGGTGTTTCTGCAAGGGGCAGGATTTCTGTTTGTTTATTTGGCAAACATTTGTTTCTGAGTATCTTTCTGCGCATTTTACAGAGTTTTGGGCAATACATACCTGCTGCTTCACTCTTTTATTTACTGCTACATATTGTATGATAGACCGGGTTCAAAAGTTAAGTGATAATTATATATAACAACATTCCCAATACTAATCAGCAACCTGTATGATTTATATCAACGTATTTACTGATTTTCCTCATAATTGATTTCTGGTATATTATCAGGTTATAAATAGATATCCCGATTCCAGTCGATAATAATTCCGGCTGCCGTCGCAGGCTTCGTCCGGGATTCATTTTATTTTCATTGTTGGCGCAAATGTATATTCCAATGTGGTGGGTGCATATGATTTTAATCATTCAGCAGTTTGTCGGGAAATATGCTTGCCATTATTATTATTCTTATACTTTTGCTCCCAATCAGGATTGAGAGCCCGGAATCAGAACTTATTTGTTAAAGCATACTAAGACATTTGACTCAATTAAAATCAAAATCTGTAATTGTTATGATGAAAAATTTTTTCCCAATAAGCATCTTCCTTCTTGCAGCTTGTTCGCTTATTTCTGAAAAAAGTTATTCGCAAAAGGAAAAACCTAAGGCAGTCGTTGTGGCTGAAGGAATAATTGTTGCCGGTTATGTAAATAACGGGGGGTTTGTAAACTTTACAGGCCCGTCAATAAAATGGGTACGCAAACCCACCTGGTCTTTTGTAATAGGCATGTTGCCAGGCCTTCGTATAAAAGAAGATAAATCTGCAGCTCCTGCCAAAAAGAATTCAGTTATTACACCTTCATTAGGTATGGGTTTTACTTATACGTATAAGCACCTGGCCTTGCAGGTTCCCTTTTATTACAATGCCAAAACAACGGCCCAGGATGGTAAATGGAATATCGGGTTCGGAATAGGCTACAAGTTTTAATTTTTATATACAGTGTTAAAAGCAGAGCCCTTTATTCCGGGGCTCTTTGCGCTGGAAATTACACCAATGAAAGCTTTGCCGTAAAGTGCCGTAGCAATGGGGTTTCTTCAATAATCTTTAGTCCTTTTATTGATTCTCTTTTTTCAAACACTTCGATGATCACTTCGGCAACATAATCAATATGACTTTGCGTGTACACTCTTCTTGGTATAGCCAGCCGAACCAGTTCCATTTGCGATGGAATCAGTTTGCCACCGTTATCATATTTACCAAACATGAGTGATCCGATTTCAACGCTCCGGATTCCTCCTTCTGTGTACAGTGCACAAACTAATGCCTGGCCGGGATATTGTTCAACCGGTATATGTTTCAGAAATTCTTTTGCATCTATATAAACCGCATGGCCGCCTGCCGGCTGCATCACTGGTACTCCTGCTTCAATTAATTTATTGGTCAGGTATTCAATACTCCGGATGCGATACTGCAGGTAGTGTTCATCCATCACTTCTTTCAACCCGATTGCGATTGCTTCGAGATCCCTGCCGGCCAGTCCGCCGTATGTGGTGAATCCTTCAGTGATGATTAATAAATTTCTGCACCGCAGCGCCAGGTCCAAATCTCTCATGGCAAGGAAACCGCCGATGTTGGCAAATGCATCTTTCTTTGCACTCATGGTGCAACCGTCTGCATATGAAAACATCTCAGCTGCAATTTCAGGAACGGATTTGTGAGCATAGCCCTCTTCCCGCAGTTTGATGCAATAACTGTTCTCTGCAAAACGGCAGGCATCAATGAAAAAGGGAATTTTATTTTCCTTACATACAGTGCTTACCTCTCTTATATTCTGCATACTCACCGGCTGACCACCACCGGAATTATTCGTTACGGTCAGGATGACCATGGGGATTACAGAAGCGCCTTCTTCCCTGATCACTTTTTTCAATGCGTCCACATCCATATTTCCCTTAAATGGTGCCGGAATGGTTGGGTGTTTTCCTTCTTCACATAAACAATCAATTCCCTCGGCACCGGAAAATTCAATATTGGCCCTCGTGGTGTCAAACAAAGTATTGCTGATAAAATATTTTCCTTTGCCACCAAGAATGGTGAACAAAATTTTCTCCGCCGCCCTTCCCTGGTGTGTGGGTATCACAATGGGAAAACCCATTACATCTTTCACAGATTGTTCAAAATGAAAAAAGCTGGGACTGCCGGCATAGCTTTCATCGCCCTGCATCATACCAGCCCATTGCCGGCTGCTCATGGCGCTGGTACCGCTATCGGTCAGCAGGTCAATGAGCACATCTTCTGCCGTGATGCGAAAAGGATTATAATCGGCATCTTTCAGAATTTGCGTCCGTTGCTTTTTAGTGGTAAAAAGGATTTGTTCAACCGATTTTATTTTGAAAGGTTCTATAATCGTTTTCATACATGAATTTTTGCCGGCATCGCTGCCGGTATGAATAACAGAAACAATAAGGTTTCAGCAGAAACTTCAGGTAGGTTTGCGGATGATATTTTTCCAGAGAGACATAATAAAACCGGTCTGCCTACGGCAGATAAACCCAAAAGTAAAATGAGCAGATTTATTCTTTTATGATTTTAATCAGGCGCCAAACTGCCTCAGATGGTGGTCTATATGTTTCCACGTAGCCTTGCTCCAGTTTTCTTTGCCAAGATGACCAAATACCGGGTGTTTTTCATTCACAATATTCGCTTCGGTAAAACGGGTTATCATATCCAGCAGCTTAGCTTTTTCCAAATTAAAATCTTTTGTTTCCCCGGTCATTACAAAAGTTTTGTCTGTAGGCAGGCTTTGCTTATAAGGCTTGTCATTGTACAGCATTTTTTTAAACAAAGGCAGAATAAGTCTCATCAGCCAATTACCTTTTACCGTATTTGTGCCCAATGCAACGCCGATAGGCATCTGCACATGAGCCAGCATCTGTGCCGCATTCATTTTGCCCCATTGCCGTTGGGATTGGAGAGTAAGTTTGTTTATCCGGTCAATGATCTCCTGTTTAGCAGCAGGGTCAAATAAATTTTTTATTTCCATAATTGTGATTGAGTCGGAAAGATCGGGTTTTTGTTTCAAATAAAAATGCTCCGGCGATAAATACCGGAGCATTAGTTTTTCGATATGACAGATTATTTTCTCGGATTCTCAATTTGTGCCTGCGCCGCTGCTAACCGTGCTATAGGCACACGGAATGGTGAACAGCTTACATAATTCAATCCAAGTTTATGAAAAAACTTTACACTGTCCGGGTCACCGCCATGCTCACCGCAAATACCTACTTTTAGTTTCGGTTTTATTTTTCTTCCCCGCTGCACACCATCCATCACCAATTCGCCCACCCCGTCCCGGTCAATGGTCTGGAATGGGTCGAAAGGAAGAATCTTCAGGTCAAGATATTTCGGAAGAAAACCACCAATATCATCACGGCTGAAGCCAAAGCTCATTTGTGTAAGGTCATTGGTTCCATAACTGAAGAAGTCAGCTATATTGGCCATATGTTCTGCCCTTATTGCCGCTCTCGGTGTTTCGATCATCGTTCCATACAGATAAGGAATGCTTTTCATCTTCATCTTTTCGCATACTTCTTTATATACTTTGTACACTATTTCTTTTTGGTGTGATAATTCATTAACGGTACAGGTAACCGGTATCATGATTTCCGGTAATGCTTTTTTCCCTGCTTTTATTAATTCAGCGGCCGCTTTAAGAATTGCCCTTACCTGCATTTCTGTTATTTCAGGATAACTGATTCCGAGCCTTACTCCACGATGGCCAAGCATTGGATTGTTTTCATGCAAAGCAAGCACCCTTCTGTTCAGCATACCCATGCTTATGCCAAGCTCTTTGCTGAGTTGTTTCAGTTTGTCTTTATCATGCGGCACAAATTCATGCAGTGGTGGGTCAAGCAACCGGATGGTAACCGGGCGACCCTTCATTACAAGCAAGGTGTCTTTAATATCTTTTTTCACATATTTATATAATTCATCCAGCGCCTCCCTTCTTTCCTGTTCTGTTTTGCTGACAATCATTTTGCGGAGCAGGAAAAGAGGTTCCTCGCTTCCTTCGCCATAAAACATATGTTCGGTGCGGAACAAACCGATTCCTTCGGCGCCAAAATGAAGTCCGTGTGCCGCATCCTCCGGTGTTTCGGCGTTGGTACGCACTCCCATCACTTTTACCTTATCTACCAGTTGCATCAGGTCTTTGTAAGACTTATTTTTCTTGATATCAATATCCACCAGCGGCAGGTCGCCTTCATATACTATACCCCTGGTTCCGTTCAGGCTGAGCCAGTCGCCGGGCCCCGGAGCGGACAGAAACCAGCAGGGGGTTAACCGGATCGCCAAATTTTTTGCCTGTGATTTTTTCCATCCTGCTCAGCGCTTCTTCCACATCAGTCTTTACTTGCCCGGGATAAGTTTTCTTATTATCATAGTACCAGGTACAAACTTCCGTTGTAAGGGTAAATCCCGGAGGAACCGGGAGACGCAGTTTGGGATGACCTGCCATTTCAGCAAGGTTGGCGCCTTTACCTCCCAGCAGGTTCTTCATTGATTCATTGCCATCGGCTTTTCCGTCACCAAAAAAATAAACGTATTTGCGGGTTTTTGTTTTTGATGCCATAACAAAATTCTTTTGTGTCTTGCATAGTTATAGTCTGATTACCGGAATTAATAAAACACAGGTCAAAGAAATACCTGATTAAAATCATTTGGAAAGGGAAAGGAAACCCTATTCATGTTCATAATAAGGGATTTCATCGTGGCTATCCGGTTCCTTTTGCTGCCAATAAGCCAGTGTTACGATATGACCATCCTTTGTTTTCAATTGTCTTCCGAATATGGCATTTACCCAGTTAAAAGTTATATCGGTAACACCCACGGTAAAGGTTTGAGGTTCCGTGTTTGAGGTTTGAGGTTGTGCAGGCACTGCATCGCCTTCTGCGGGTTTAGCTGCAGGAGCTGCTTTTGGTGCAGGTGATGGAACAGCTATAACAGTGTAACCATTTTGCTCCAGGAGGTCCTTCAGAAAAGCCATTCTTTCGGGAGAAACATTTTTCTCCACGATGCCGCATCGGGTGCCGTTCAGGTCTTCAAATTCATGGTTTTTATTCAGTGCCATAAACTCTCCTAAATCCTCTACTGCCGTGAGGACTTATTGTTAAATTAACGATTGAATATAATCATAAAGTTTTCCAATCAACCCTGTCACCACGATACCCGCCGCACAAATTATCATCCCCAGCTTTACAGTTGATGAAACATGTATTTTTTCAACAGGGTTTTCATTTTTATCCATGAATATCGCCCTTACTACTCTCAGATAATAGTACAATGAAATTACCATATTCAATCCGGCAATGATGATAAACCAGAAATTTCCACGGACACTTCCTGAAGTCAGCAGGAACAGCTTGCCAAAGAAACCGGCTGTGGGGGGTATGCCTGCCAATGAGAATAAAGCCAATACCATTATCCAGCTCAGGAATGGATTGGTTCTGTAAAGCCCTTTATAATCATCAATATTTTCTTTTCCTGTTTGTTCCGAAATAACAGCGGCTGCACCAAAAGCAGCCAGGTTGGAGAATACATAGATCAGTACAAAATAAACTACAGAAGAAAGACCGGAAGCATCATTGCTGCTGATCCCTACCAGAATAAAACCCACCTGTGCAATGGAAGAAAAAGCAAGGAAGCGTTTGATGTTTTGCTGGCGCAGGGCAAACAGGTTGCCAATAATCATGGTAATCACTGAAAGCGCCACCAGCATCCAGTACCAGGTTTCCTGCAGGGGCTGAAATACTTTGTACAGGGCTGCGATGAAAATAAATGCGATTGCTCCCTTGGAAACTACGGAAAGAAAAGAGGTAGTGGCAATGGGCGAACCTTCATACACATCCGCCGTCCACAGGTGAAACGGAACAACCGAAAGCTTAAAAGCGAATGCTGCAATGAGAAACACAAAAGCCAATACCTGCAGCGGACTTCCGTTGAGTTGGTGCGACAGTTCGCTGAAACTTATGGTTCCTGTGGCGCCATATATCAGTGAAATGCCAAACAATAAAATACCAGAGGAAAATGCGGAAGACAAAATCATCTTCATAGCGCCTTCTGAAGAACGCTTTTTCTCCAGGTCAAAATTGGCCATGGCTGCCACAGGGATGCTGGCCAGTTCCAATGCCAGGTAAAAAATCAGCAGGTTGCCGCTGGATATCAGAAGGAACATGCCTAACAGGCCGGAGAGCATCAGTATAAAGAACTCCGGCATGTGAGCCGTCTTTTTCAGCCAATCGGCACAAAGAAGCGAAATCAGGTAAACGCCGAGACTGAGAATATTTTTCTGCAGTGCAACCAGCGGTGTTGTATAAAACATATCGCCAAAAAGCGACCCTGGTTTATTAAAAAAGAAACCGGATATAAAATTCAGCAGTAACAGCATCTGAACGAGGGGCAATAGTGATTCATTCTTCATCCCCTTACCGATTTTTATAAACAACAGCAGGAAGATGATGAATGTAATCACCAGTTCAGGTTTCATCAATGTCAGAAAATCATTCATCTCTTTTTATTTTACGCCGATTCTGTTCATAATAACTTCTGCCGCCGGCCTTAATAAATTATTCAGCCATTCCGGTACTATTCCAATTGCAAGGATACCAGCCAATAAAATAATTGCAGCCAGTTTCTCATTCCACTTCGCATCAGATAGGCGATTGTTCCCTTCTCTGCTGGCGGAAACGGGCAGGGGATGAGGACCCATCGCTACATTTCCAATAGCTCTTAAAATATATACCGCTGTTACCACAATAGACATACAGGCAGCAATGGTAGCAATGCGGTAAAATGTACCGGCATTTTCCCAGGAGCCCATAAAGACCGTCATTTCTGCTACAAAACCACTCAATCCCGGTAAGCCTAATGAACAAAGACCTACAATAAAAAATACAGTCATGGTGAATGGCATCACCTTCATCAACCCGCCCATTTCATTTACCTGCCTTGTATGGGTGCGGTCGTATATCATACCGATAACAGCGAAGAAAAGGGCTGTCATCACTCCGTGTGAAACCATCTGCATCAATGCCCCCGTAATGGCGGTTTGTGTCAGCATACCGATACCCAGTAAACTAAAGCCGACATGGCTTACTGATGAATAGGCGTTGATATACTTCAGGTCCTTTTGCATCATGGTGGCGAAGGCGCCATATAATATCGCTATCGCTGAAAGTATGATGATGATATTGGCGTATTCTTTTGCACCTTCCGGCAATAAATAAGTGGCTACCCGCAAACAACCATAGCCTCCCAGCTTCATGGAAATTCCGGCAAGGAACATTGAACCGGCAGTTGGCGCCGATGAGTGACCATCGGGTACCCAGGTATGCAGGGGGAACAAAGCAGTAAACACACCGAAACCCAGGAACAGCAGCGGGAAAATTATTTTCTGTAAATGACCGCTAATGCCTGACTGCGACAATTGTGTAATATCAAAAGTATTTCCAGCGTTAAAATATAAAACAAGAATACCAACCAGTATCAGTGCAGAACCACCCATCAGCATCAGAGCCAGTTTATTGGCGCTGTATTCTTTTTTGCCGCTTCCCCAGATGCCGATCAGCAGGTATTTGGGTATTACTGATACCTCAAGGAAGAAGAAGAGTATGAAAAGATCCAGTGAGATAAAGAAACCATAAGCCCCTAATGCCAGTAAAACGAGCAGGAAATAAAATTCTTTGGTCATTTTTTCAACATTCCATGATACCAGTACTCCTGCTACCAGCACAAAAGACGTCAGCAGTATCATAGCTACTGAAATACCGTCCACGCCAAAATGAAAATTGATATTTGGTGAACTCAACAATTTATAACTCTCTTCAAACAGCATTTGGGCTGTGTTCCCTGCTGCCCTTTCAGCGTTATAAGCAAAGAGCAGCAAAAATGAAATCCCCAGTTGGGCAAAAGAGCCCGCAAGGGAGGTCCATTTCACCTGCTCTTTATTCCGGCAGAGTAAAACTGCCAGAGCAGTCAGTAAAGGGGTTGCTATAAGTAATAAAAGATTCATTTACTATATTATTCCTGAAGTCACATTTTGTGATTTCAAAAAGATTTAAGTTTT
>Ga0194126_10000733_pt1 | contig 55173 bp, 77 predicted proteins | sample TA2KigC150mmetaG_FD_148641 | JGI IMG/M metagenome (GOLD analysis project Ga0194126, IMG submission 148641) | Freshwater microbial communities from Lake Tanganyika, Tanzania - TA2015035 Kigoma Deep Cast 150m | ecosystem: Environmental > Aquatic > Freshwater > Lake | place: Tanzania: Lake... | reverse complement strand
TCAAGTCTGAAAGGGTAGCGACGATTCCCGCCCGGATTGGATTCAGGTGAATATACCGCACAAGTTCCCGCAGATATGTGTCTTCTTGACATACTATCGATTTATATCGGTTTTGAAAGAGGTGTCCCCTGCGCTTATGCCGGCGATTAAAACTGCCCGCATATCCTGTTAGAAGTCTTCGCATCACTGTAGCCAGTGGAACTTGCCCACTCCTGAAAAGAAAATGGGCATGATTCGAAATAAAAACCCAAGCATAGCAGGCTGTATCAGTCTCAGGCAGTAGCCTTGAGAGACGATCCAGAAAGTCCTCACGATCCTGCTCGTTCCAGAATATCTTTCGGCGTTCGATCCCCCTGATCATGAGGTGATGCAAGACGCCGGGTGCGTCGAGTCGGGCTAATCTTGGCATGCATTTTCAATTACCACATCCAAGTAGGTTTGTCAACTTAGAATCTTAAGGGCGTCCCCTTCCCGGCCTTGGGGGGTGATCCCCGGAATTATTCAACAAGGAATGGATGTCTTGAAAATCGGTTGCTGTCCCTTTTTTATGATGGTATGCGCAGAAGGTTCTTCCTGATGCTCTTCCCTTTTTGATTGACCCGAACCGTATTAATCTCAACTCCCAAACCCAGAGAATGACAATAAGAAACAAGGGTCGATATTTTCAGGTCTTTCCTCGTCTCAATCTTTGAGACACTTGATTGGCGGAACCCACTAATTTCAGATTGGGAGCGACCCGCATCTTTCCGAAGGTCCGCCAGACGAAGATTCAACATGATTTTATTTGCATCTTCCTCGGCACGGCGGATGCTGTCTTTCGACATGCATTTCTTTGCTTCCTCGAAAAAGTCGGAATATTTTTCTTCTTTCATTTCTTCTCACCCAAATCCTGGAGGTAATTGTCATACAACATGTCCGCGATGGGAATCATGCGGGCATAGAAGCGCTTATTTCCTGCTTTATTCCCGCCAATCAGCAAGACGGCCCGCCTTAATGGGTCAAACGCGAAAAAAATTCTGAAAGGCCGGCCTTTGCTCTGAATTCTCAACCCCTTCATATTTTCATGGCGGCTTTCCTTCACTGAATCAACATAAGGACGGCCAAGATGCGGCCCCGTTCTTTTCAACACTTCCATTACGGCATAGATGGATACGCGGGCATCTTCATCGACCTTGTCGGAACTCGTAAACCACTCGCCAAATTGATTTGTCTGAAGAACCTTCCACATTATTATTCACTACAGTGAATATTTTGTCAAGGAAGAAAAAAATAACATTAGCTAACGGAAAATTTCAGTCAGGTAGGTTGAGCCATTTTTTTTTGGATGGTTTGAGACAATTTCTTATACCATTCACTACCCGTTCCCAATCCTCATCGGTCATCTGGGTTCCGGAGGGGAGGCATAATCCCCGTTCAAATAGATCTTCGCTTACCTCTCCCCCGCGCACGCGGCAGTCTTTGAAAACGGGTTGCATATGCATCGGTTTCCAGATGGGGCGGGATTCAATGTTTTCTTTCTTTAGGGCCAGGCGAATCGCTTCCCGAACTGCATCAAATTCTAATGCCATATTTCAACAGGCTGTTGCCCAAATCAAACATTTGCCCTTCGATCCTGCGAAGCACGGGACTCAGGGCGAGCGGTGATATATTGAAATCATGTATCTTTTCCGGTCATGCTGGGCTTGTCGAAGCATAAAATCGGTTTGGGCAACAGCCTGTCAAAATCTGACACCGCAAGGCATTTAAATGTGACTTAAAAAGTAAGTCAGGAAGCATCATAGCCTCAGAAAATTAATTCCTTCAATGGCGTTCAACCCCTTTGACTCGATCAAAGTCAATATCATCGGACGCAAGGCCATTCAAACCCAGGCGCTGGACAATCGCCACCTGCAGCGCATCACGGGCAATAAGGAAAAGGTCCTGATGTTCTCTAACATTCTATCAAAATCGGTGGTTTCAACCCCCACAAGATTGATGTGAGGCATAGTGTCAGTTTACGCAGGGAACCATCGATCATATCGCTATGGGCAGCTATTGCGCCAGCCTGGTTTTCTCGAAGTACCTCGAAAGGATTACGGTCCGTGGTTTCCTTTAAACGTGCTAATAATAGCCGGTAGAACAGCTCGTCCAGAACAGGAATGCTAACAAAGGCATCTATCTCTCCGCGTACGATTCGACTGAGGAACACCTTTATTGTAGATAAATGGGATGGGTCAACTCGAAGATACATATACAGGATGTTGGTGTCAATATAAACGGAGCCACGAGAGACATCATCGAGCTTCATACAGACCACCAATCTTCAGATGGAAGTCATACGCCGTGGCTGCTTCCTGGCCCAAACATCCAGCCAGCTCTTCCAGGGTCTTTTGAGCATCGAAGGGTGATTTGCGAAGAATGTGAATCTCCCCTTCCTGGACAATAAGCCACAGGCGTTTCCCAAGGTTTGCCTCGTCTAAAATTTCCCGCCCGATTACTAGATCCTTTTCTGCAATGATCTCTTTTTCCTTAACCATCATATCACCACCTCCCTATCCGGTCATTACCCTTTTTGAAGTCTCAAGATTCTCTTTCTTGAGGTCCATACTCTTTATACACCTTAATGACCCGTTTTACAACCCTACGCAACTTCGGTTCCCATAAACTCTTCGGCAATTGCCTGCCCCGGTTGATTAATCCCCTCTCGCTTGAGAATATTCCATGCCGTTGGAACTTTTGGCCGTGATTCAAGAAATTCAACGAAGTTGAAAACTGACTTAAAAAGTAAGTCAGGAAGGATGGTATTTTTGTCGCGGTGCGATAAGAAGGAAAATGCATCTCACCCTGTACACTTCGGTTACAGGGCAAGCGGGATAAAGCTACTTTGTGGATATGGTTGATTTTATCTATTGGGCTGGGGGAAAAGAAGGCGACTTAAAAATTAACCCAGAAGGGAGCATAATCTCAAAATATAACTCCTTCTATCCTTACAACCCACCTCTTCTTCGCATTTTCTGAACGGTTTCACTCCACCCTGCCGACAAATCATATTTTGGCTTAAATCCAAGCTCCTCTTGAATGCGCCGGCTCTCTCCTGCCACATCTTCCGTATACTTATCGATCGTGGCGCGCATAATCGGTGGCTCGAGACCAACCAATCGTGCCACATCTTCAACGATACCGGCCGCAAAGCGCACCGGGCCAACCGGTAATGATAAGCTCGGAGGTTTCCTTCCAAGGGCTTGGCAGATGGCTAAAATGATATCATTCAAGGTGTGAAATTCACCGTCGGAGACATTGAAGATTTTTCCCGCGGCACCAATAATTGCATGAGTCCTCGGGTCTTTAATATTTTGAAAGATCACTTCCAACCAATGGTCATAGGTCAGCAAATATTTTTCATTTACTGAATTGAATCTGCGTTAATCTGGTAACCTTCGGATTGAATTCTTCAGTTGTTGAGGGCACTATTAATTTTGGTTGGAAGTTTTCAATCTAAACAAGACTTGACGGCACAATTCTTTCGAAATCCAGATGTCTTGTCTACTTATGATTGTTTTAATAATATTTTGAACGTCACTCAACTCTAATAATTTTTCAAGATGGGCTTGGACAATAACGCCCAATGTCCCCTTAACATTCAAACCCCGCACTTTTGCTTCTTCACGCACCTTCTCATCGTCAAACAAAACTAAATCAGCTTTATCTCTAAGCGCAAGACACAAAACCTGCTTCTCGCCCGCATCTAAAGGGAGAACGGCGATATCAGATGGAAGGTCCTCATCTTTCATTCCGACCACGGTCAATTTTCCTTGTTGAATTGCCATCTGAACGAGAAAAGCATCAAAATAACCCCGTTCACGTCCCCGCACCACGACTTCGTTAAAAACAGCTGTCGGAAATTTCACTGCTCCGTAGAGGCGTGAAAGTAGATCGAGCAATCCCATTTTTCCCAGGGCCATTAAGGGACCGGAGTTGATAATGACGATCACGCCACCTCTTCCTCTGCCATCTTCTCGGACCAGCGGGGGTATACTCCAAAAGCCCGTGCCTGGCGAATCATTTCTTGTTCCGGCAACCCGGCCAGCTCAGCCGCCCGTCCGAACGAAACCAGCCCACGTTGATAGAGGAGGAGGGATTCCTGAATCTTGATCTGGGACAAGCCTAAAAGGAGCAGTTCCCCCAATTTGTCCTTATAGGGCTCCAGATCTCCTAACCTCTCATCCGAAATCTCGATAACCGTCTTAGCCATGGCCTTCAATCTCCTCAAAGGATGATTTCATTTATATCCTGATATGTTTTATACACCCAACAGCTTAGATTTACAACCTTCTTTAAACTCTTCTGCAGTTGCCTGCCCGGTTGATTAATCCCCTCTCGCTTGAGAATATTCCATGCCGTTGGAACAATGATCCTCAAATCTAACCAACTTATAACAGCGCCTCAAGACATCCACTACCCGTTCCCAATCCCCATCGGTCATCTATGTTCCGGAGGTAAGGCTTAACCACCGTTCAAATAGCTCTTTGTCATGCCACTGGAGCAAAAATGGAACCGTCCTCTTTTTCAACCAACTGCCAGCTCTCTTAATGGAACCTCGATCATCTTCTTGGGTTTTTCTCTCGATTGTACAAGCCTCTCCATCTCTTTTACAATTTCTGCTTTAAGGTATTGCTCTCCGCAAATTTGGCAGACCCCAGTCGGGACATTCTCAATTAGGGCGATCAAATCTTCTCCCCAACGGTAGTCCACGGTGATCCTCTTCTCTAAGACCTCACCTCCACAAAAGTGGCATTTATGATAGATTCTAGACATCTGGGTTACCTCCTTTTTCTGTAATTTTCAGTCCACTTATCAGGTTTTTAGATGGATCATAAACAGTGATAAGGAACAACTCTTCTGGTTCTGTTTTTATGGTGCATACGGCATGAATAGGTTTTGGACCACAAAATCCCAAAACCAAAAAGCTTGCACCTCGGGGGTCATCAGGATAATTTTCGATAACCTCACCGTTTCTTAGCGCATCCTCTAATTCCCAGGTATGGATCATATCAAGTTCCCGTTCCCTCTCTGCGTGTCCTGAGTACCCATACCTCCCCTCGATGACAAGCCTTTTTATCCTTCCTATATCCAAAATTTCGGCTCCCTATATTGACTCGCTATAGTCATGATATAACTTTCTTACACCCCATCCCTAAAGGATTATCGGTTTCTTTTACATCATCTTCGCGCCCACGCCCAGTATAGCAAAAAATCGGGCCCATTGGAAATGGCAATGCTTTGCTGGAAGATGAGGATTCTCTTTCCACCCCGGTTCTTCAACCGGCTTTCCCGGCGTAGGGCCTCGCTTGCAATTTAAGGCCGGATTCTATTCAGGGGCAATCCCGAGCAAGTCTAAGTCTCTAGGATGGGGAGTCCAGGGGTGACTTAAAAAGTAAGTCAGCAAGTTAGAAATTCCTCTGGGATCCTTGGGAACAACTTATTGCCCTTGTTACCCGGTCAAATTCTTCCTCGATCATCCGTGAGCCGGAGGGAAGGCATAATCCCCGTTCAAAAAGATCTTCGCTCACCTCTCCCCCGCGCACGCGACAGTCTTTGAAAACGGGTTGCATATGCATCGGTTTCCAGATGGGGCGAGATTCAATGTTTTCTTTCTCAAGCGCCAGCCGCACTGCTTCCCGATCTGCACCGAACTTCTCGGGAGTGATCAGAATAACGGTGAGCCAACAGTTCATGCGTCCATAAGAGGCTTCAGGCATGAATTCGACGCCAGGAAACTCCTTTAAAGCGTTACGATAAAATTCATTGATGGCCCTTCTCCGGGCTATCTTCTCATCAAGACGTTCCAGCTGCCCTCGCCCCAGGGCCGCCAGGAGGTTGCTTAAGCGATAGTTATAGCCGATTTGAGAATGCTGATAATGGGGGGCAGCATCTCGGGCTTGGGTCGAGAGGAACCTGGCCCGCTTGACGTAATCTTCATTATCGCATGCCAGCATCCCTCCGCCGGAAGTGGTAATGATTTTATTCCCATTGAATGAAAAAACCCCCATCGCCCCAAACTTCCCGGCGAATGTCCCATTATAGGTCGCCCCCAGAGCCTCAGCAGTATCCTCGATTAGCGGGACTTCGTGCCTTTTACATGTTTCGAGTATGCGATCATAATCTGCACATTGACCATATAAATCCACTGCGAAGACCGCCTTGGGTAATTTCCCCTTTTTCGCACAAGAATCCAGCTCCTCGGCAAGAAGGCCCGGGTCCATGTTCCAGGTTTCGGGGTTACTGTCGATAAAGACCGGCGTTGCCCCGCAATAGACGATGGCGGTGGCGGTGGCGGCAAAAGTCAGATCAGAGCAAATGACTTCATCGCCATTCTTAATTCCCAGCATGACAAAGGCCAAATGAAGGGCCGCTGTCCCGCTGGCCAGAGCCGCAGCGTGTCCCACCCCAACCTTCCGGCAAATTTCCTGCTCAAAGGCATCGACCTGCGGACCAGGTGTTATAATCCAATTGGACTCATAAGCCTGGATCAACAGTTCACGTTCCCGCCCCTCAAGATGGGGAGGAGAAAAAAAGGCGTTTCTCACGGCGAGATAATGGGACGTCACAGTTAGGCTTTTTTAACAATGAGAAAGATTGATGATCTCGTAAAAAGTCTGAAAATGCTCTTCTTGGTCATTCCCGTGAAAACGGGAATCCAGTATTTTCAAGCAGTTATATCTCTTCTGGACTCCCGCTTCCGCGGGAGAGACGACTTTTTACGAATTCATCAAGATTCCTTTCATATTAAGTTTGAAGGACATGCAAGTGATCACTTGTGGATATCGCCCAGAAATCCAGCCTGTCGCAACTCCCGCACCACGCGGCGGGTTACCTGGTCAAATTCGGGAAGTTCCGCCATTTGGAAAGAAAGCCGCGATTCCCAGAGCTTTTTTAAACGGGCTTCTTTCCTGATGAGGATTTCGCGAGTGTTCGCCAAATCCTTTCCGCGCCAGAGCATCTTCTGCCCGACCGCGTCTTTTATTTCTCCCAGTTTTAAGAAATCATGGGATACAAGGAACCAGAGGTCATAAAGGTCGCGGGGTTCATTTCGGGCAGGGTCAAAAATGGCGATAATCTTTTCCGCAGCGATCTCATGGAGAGTGTAAACACCAATGATAGCCTCAGCCGGCAAATCCGCATATTCTGCGTAAGTTTTCAGGATCGGTCTCCCTTCAATTGGGAAGACAAGTCGCTACCGAATCGTGATGTCCACCTTGACCTCCTTGCCCGTGCCGCCAGGCAGGGGACCTTCGTATCCTATGAAAAAAGAATGGCTATTTTCGTGTGGGTGCCGGTCAAAGCGGCTGATGTTGAGTCTGATCCCCGAGGATTGCTGCGCATATTCAAAAGCCTGGTCAAATTGCTCCTGGATATGCTCAAACGAAACATCATTGCGAAGGGTGAAATCGAGGTCTTCCGAGAAACGATAGTCGGGGATGTAGCATTTCTTGATGGCCGTTCCCCCCTTGAAAGCCAGGATGTCTCGAAGGATCGTTCCAGATAAGCCCACCAGAAACCAGGACAGGCAGTAGTCCCGTTCAAGGACCGCTTCCGGAATTCGCCGACCGCCCTTTCGGGCAAGACGGTTCGACAACAGGGACAGGTTCCGCTGGGCGATCATCAGGTCCTCCCGACAGACATGAGCTCATCGGGGGATACATTCAACTGCAGTCTCCACCTCCTAAAAAATTTCCCCTCCGCCGGCAGTACCGGATCCAGTTTCACATATGTATCGGTAAGGTGATCCAAAAGGATCTTTCTATCCGTCTGCGATCCGATTTCATAGAGTTCCATGATATACCCCAATCGTCGGATGACGGCGCCCACATCAATCTTTAGCGCATATTCAATCAGTCTACCGACATGAATTGCCTCATGGCGCATCCAAATGCCCTTGGCCACTTGGCTGACACCTCCACAATGCTCCGGCTGCCTGAGGCCGTCGATAACGGTCCGTTCGAGGTCGCTCACCGTAACCTTTTCCTGCTTGGTGACCCAATGGTGGATCAGACCAAAGAACCACTCGCTTTTACAGGGAATAAATCGGAATTCCGTGCCCATGATATGGATGGAGCGAATCTTCTTCGGGGTCGCCACGTGTATCACGAATTGAGGCTGGGTGACCATCCCGTGGATTTCCATCGCGGTACCGTGGGACAAGTAGTAATTTTTGCCGTTAAACAGTTCACGGGCCAAGACGAGGGGATTCCCCGCATACTCCCTTTCTTTGCCCAGCTCAAAAGGCACCAGAATAAACAGCCCGGGTTTGAGCCTGGTCACAACACCTCTACCGACAAGCTTCCTGATGAAGTTTCTGGCGTTTGCATTGTTTAGCGCGAGAATCTTCTGAATGTCTTTCAGACGAAAGATCACTCTGTTCTTGTCATAGAGCGTCGTGACCAGATGGGCTGCCTGGGGTCCCAAGGTCTTCGTTGTCTTATTATATTGTCGACGCATAATGTTTCTTCTAAGGACACATTTTACGACAATAATATAATATAGTCAAGAATTTTGGATGGGGGTAGATAGAGGTTGGAGGAGGAGATATGAAGTGACTGAAAAATTCAGTCGGGAGGATTAACCTAAGCTTATTTTGGCGGTTTGCAGCAGTTTTTCATGATGGTAACAATTCGACGGAGGTCTTCTTCGGTCATCTACGTTCCTCTCCCCTTCTCCCGCGAGGCATTCGGGCCGGCCCCGCAAGCCAATTATCCGCTCCCCGGGGAAAATGAAACATTTCAAGGCCTGGACCGCACGCGTTGGACTAAATTCTTTATGGGAAGGATTCTCTTGGCCGATTATTTTTCAGGGCGCCAACTCTCCCCCGCTTGCCTTAAGGCGGCCTCAACGATCGCATCGCTGAGCCTATAGCCAGCCTCGCGCATCGCTTTCAATTCTTTGCTAACGTTATTTATAAGCCCCTCTCTTTTAGCTTCAACCAGAATCCTGGCTGAGCCAATAACCTCCAGCCCGTATATCTTGCGTGCGATTTTCCTCGCTTTAAGTTCATCTATCAGGACAAACTGTGGATTCAACTCTCGTGCAAGTTCGATGACAGCACCTTTTCCCTGGTCAAGAAGCGTCGCAAGCAGAGGATCTACCGCCTTTGAGGTTCGCATTACTTTTACCCAGTGAGATTTTTCATAAACCCTCAATCCTGCAAACTCGCGGCCTCCTTCCAAAATCTCCCTATGAACTTCTTCCGGAACAAAAACAGCTTCAAAGAGACGGTCCAACAGATCAATGCGCCCAATGACGCAAAGCGCGATAATCGGGCCGGCGTTACAGATGACGCGGCCTTTCATAAACCCATACCCGAGAATTCAGCAGCGATCTCTGTTTGATCCCAATCTACAGTTGCCGCCCCATATCGCCGGCATTCCAATAGGAAAAATGCACGCGAGACTCCAGCCAGCCTCGCAGCCTGTCCCGAACTCAGTCGCCCCATTTCGTAAAGTTTCACAGCCAAGCTAAGCTTAGCCTCCTGCTCGAATTTTTCCGGGCTGAGGTTTAAAACAGCAGGGATGTCCTCAGGATATTCTATACGTATTGTACCCATACACCCTCAGATCATATTGTCAAGGTGTAGACCCCAATTACTCTGTCCCCAATTATCTGCCATTGGGCAGACTTTCCTTCAATATAGTCCAAAATTCTCTTGGGGTTACAATTTTAGTATTCTTCTGCTGGACTAAATCTAATAAATCTTTGTCTCCTGTTATGATGTATTCCGCCCCCGAACGTTGCGCCAGCCCCAATACATGAATATCATTTTTATCTCTGCATAGTGATCCATTTAAATCATCAATCTCTGAAAGGAAACAATTATTTCTCAAGTACGACACAATTAAATCGCATTGAGGCAGTGGAAGTTTGATTTTACTATTTAAACTTGTCAATGCTTCTTTTAAGATTTCTTCACTCAGTACAACTTCAAAGCGATCAAGGCATAACTCAAAAACTGCACTACAAAGTCCACGACTGGCGAATGCAGCAATGATCACGTTTGTATCAAGAATGATCTTCATGAAATCATGCTAAAAATATCTTCATCGGACAATATGCCCTGCGCTTCTGCAAATGGGAGCACCATGTTTCTTAACCGCCGAAACCGGTAAATAGCTAAATACCTTTTTAAGGATTCGCGCACGATATCGCTAACAGGTTTGTTCTCGTTTCTGCTCAACTCTTGCAACCCTTCTCTAAGATCATCCGGTATTCGTATGGTGAGAGTTTGATTCATAAATCACCTCCATGCGTGCTACATTGTAACATGTAACACGATAATAACATTAATGTCAATCTCTTTCTGAGTGGGCCGCCTTTACTGTTTTCCCCCCACTATCCTTATTATCCGGGATAACCCGCTCGAGATCTTCGTCGGTCATTTGGGTTCCTTAGGGAAGGCATCATCCCTGTTTAAAATTTCTACGATCTGATTGAAAAAGGTAATCATGAATTTAATGGGGTGGGACAAATGCGCTCCTGGAAGACGACAAAGGCCCAAAGCACCAAGCAGAGCAGCGGCAGGCTGAGCGTAACAATGATTGCAGCCCCGGAAAGATTCAAAGTCCAGATGAGAGCCAGGATCGCCCCAATCCCAGATAGTCCAATGTAGAGCAATGTCACGAAACGATGGCGATACCACCGCCCCGAGGGATGGGAAGAGTGTGCGAGCTTCGTTCATTAGGGATGTCTAATATTCGACGTCGCTCTGCCCAGCGGCGTAAAGCAGCAACGCCTAAGAAGGAAAGTACTAACGCTAAGAAGCCGACCCCTAATATCTGAAGAGCGAAAGTCAAATTCATTCCAACTCAGTTGTAATCTCGTCTATTTCATCAATTAATTCCTTCAATCTTTACAACTCACCCGTTTCTCGCATTTCTTGGACCGTTTCTCGCCACCCAGACCTCAGATCAAAGTGGGGCTGAAATCCTAATCCCCTTTGGACAAGTTGGCTGTCAACCGCGATATCTTCGATATATTTTTCTATAATAGCCCGTCCAATAGGAGGTTGTCGTCCCATTAATTTCGCTGCTATTTCCAAGGCACTTGCCAGATAACGAACCGGGGCAACAGGTAATGAAATGCGAGGTAGGGGGCGTCCAAGTGCTTCACACATTGCCCTTATAATATCGTTCAGTGTATGAAATCCACCATCTGAAACATTGAAGATTTTTCCGCCAGCGTTTGGATGCTCCAAGGCTAAAACTGCTGCACGGGCTACATCCTTGTCATAGACCAGTGCGCGGCGATTCTGCCCATGGCCTATCGGAATGAACCGACCTTTAGCTAATGACTCTAATAGCTGCCGATAGTTCCCCTTGATTCTTGACCCATAAACAGATGCAAAACGCAAAACAGTACCGATAGGCTGCCCCAGAGAATCCTTTGCATTAAGAACAATTTGCTCTGCCTCCAGCTTGGTTTTTTCATTGAACGTTATCGGTTTGGTTGGCGCACCCTCTTTCAAAACTTGACCACCAGAATTTCCATAAACCGCAATGGTACTGAAAAATAACAGTCTCTTAACCTTTTGACGAACAGCCATTTCAGTCACACTACCAGATAATCGCCAGAATCGCCAAGTAAATGCCAACTAATCGCCAAGCTTCAGAACATAATGGGCGTTCCTTCCTTTACCCTTTGATAACAATACTCCCTTTTTAACTAATTCGTTCACGTCTATCCTTGCCCCTTCATCTGAAAGTCCAGTTATTTCACGATACTCCTTATTCGTTATCTTTCCTCTCTCCTTCACATACATTACTGCCTTAATCTGCCGTTCATTCAAACCGAGATTGCGAAGATATTCTTCTGTATAAACGTCTTTTCTGAAAATAACCGAAAACCCGCCAAAAAACTCTTTAAATTCTGGCGAAGGAAGTCCGTGCCGCCTACAGAGGTCTACTATTTTGATAGTACCGCTTCCATATTTTTCAATATACCCGATATCATAGAATATTTGAGCAAGCAGCTTATTCCTGATTACTGACCTGTGCTCTTTCTTATACAAATCCTCAATCGTTATCCCCGGTAGCAGCCTTCCTGGATTCCATATCTCTATCCTGTCGTCGTAAATTTCCACCTGAACATTTGAAGGAGCGGTATAATCTCTATGTACTATTGCATTTATGACTGCCTCTCTCATGGCTACCAGGGGATATTCCCATACTTCCTTTCTTCTGGGCTTCCCATCAAATTCATATTGTACACTGATGTGCCTCGTGACAAACTTCATTACCTCATCCACCTGATTAATCAAATCAGTCTCTATCATCAGGTCGTCTATTATCTGGATTTTATCCCTCCTGAATCTTCCGCAATGCGCTGCAGATTGCATCAATGGTCTCTGGGGTTCTTTACCGAATGTCAGAATCGCAGCCCATGTAGCTTTTCCATCCTTAACAAACTCCAGTTTTTTAAGAACCTCTGCAGGACCATCTTTTATCTTTCTCCTTCCAGCAGAGTTTGCTTCTTTTATTCATTTCTCAACCTTTTTTAAATCAATGTCATCAAGGGTCCTATCTTCCGCAGTAAACGAATCCCAGCTTGTTCCAATAGAGTGAATGTGCTGCTCGGCTATTTCCTGCGGTGTCATTATGCGATTACTACTTCCAACCCGCCTGAAACACCGGCCTCTTATAGAAACAGGTTTAATGGGGAATTCTTTAATCCGAATAATAACAACACTCTTACCTTCTATTTCACTATGTTCAATTTCAGGAATGATTCGAGGCTCTGTGCTCTGAGATATCTGGTTTGTCCAATCATTCATTGTTTCTTTTCCAATTTGAATACCTTTTATTTTGCCTTTATCAGCAAAACCGATGAGAACAATCCCGCCTTTTGTATTGGCAAACGCTACCGCAGTCTCTATTGTTTTTTTGTCGAAATTTTCTTTAAACTCGATATTCTCAGATTCACCTTTTCTTATCAATTCTAAAATGCCCTGTTGAATCATTTAGCAGCCTCAGCTTCCTCTTCCCTCTTTCACCCTTCTTTAAAACAGAGGCTTCTCCTTAAACCCAATCAAACTGCTTAAACCATTTTTCCCTCTCACCAAGACGCCAACCGGAACTCGCAAAGGGAAACCTTTATTGAGCCTTCTCACAATTCTGGTCACAAAACTTAAACACATTTCTCTGCCTGCCCCGTGAAATGCATTTGTTTTGCTATTTCACCGCGGCGTTCTCTGTGGGCTCTGTGAGAGACAGGTCTTTTTTCTCATTTCTAAATTCTAAATTATTCCCGTCTTTCTCATTTCCTCCACCGTCTCTCTCCACCCCTCCACAAGATCATACTGCGGCTTAAACCCTAACTCAGTCTGGATACGGCTGCTGTCTACGGCAATATCATCGGTATATTTCTCAATTGTTGCTCTCGAGATTTGTGCCTGATAGCCAACTAACCGTACAATATCTTCAACGATACCGGCTGCCAATCTCACCGGGCCAATCGGCAGTGACCAACGGGGCGGTTTCCGGCCAAGGGCTTGCCACATGGCTGAAATAATATCCTGCAATGTGAAACTGCAATTCGCTCCTCGCACCATGCGATTTTGCCTGTCAGCTTGATATTTCACCGGCCGGTCAGATGCATCAATTTAAGCTTTAGCGGCTGATTTCAAAAGCCTTTCCTTGATCCATAAATTTAATAGAACGCAGATTTTCACAGATAACCGCAGATAATTATTGATTTTTATTTTATCCCGATAATCTGTGTATATCCGTGTCCAAAAAGGAAATTCCTATACAATAAATTTACAAGCGTTTCGGATGAGATATGTCGCCGTCTGGATATCTTTACAACCATCTCCGCAATCTCTTTTTCAAGAGGTATATATCTGGGGGCCCCAGGAACTTTACCATCACACTTTATCTCTTTTGTATCCTCCCAAAAATCTGTCAAATCATGAGCATCCCAGAAATCTGCCGCTTCCTCTATAGAAGCAAACTCTTCCGGGATATTCCGCCTTATCTTCTTACCTCTTTGCATCAAAGCTCTTTCCAAATTCTTCACATAGGCCTCCCGGCTTCCTCTTCTTTACCAAATACAACATTTCACCCTGCCCAAATCCCGGGGTCTATTTCCTTCGCCCCTTAACCTATTCCGTTTATTTTACCTCTTTGCTTGGAGGAAAAGATTTAACTTAAAAAGTAAGTCAGAAGCGGTGGCCGACGCGGTTCTATAAAAGAAAATGACTTAAAAAGTAAGTCAGGAGGATTGGTCTATGCGGCGATATAGGAGAAGTTGACTTAAAAAGTAAGTCGCGAAGTAAAGGAGTTAATGCCTGGCAACCTCCACTCCGATCAATCTTGAGGTAATCTTGGAAGATAAATCCTTCACGCGGATAAAAAGCACTTCTCCACCCTCAGCCTCGATATCTTTCGCCATCCTCAAATTGAAATCCTTAAGATCTAGATCAAATTCAGGGAGGAAGATAACTACCTTTTCGCCCTTCAGAACTTCATCCATTTCAGGATGCTCTAAAACATATTTGCTGAATTCCATGCTGAGATCGGAATTTCTCTTAAAAAAATCATCCTTCTTCGTCTTAATATTCGGTACCCCCCAAGAAGATTTCCTTGAAAATCCTCCAGTTGGATTTTATGTCATATTCGGCAAAAGTTAAAGCTTCGTTGTAATCTTCGGTGAATATCGGAGTTTTACGTTTGTTGCCTTTTCTATCCATTATATCCCGATGAGCATACCCATGCTCCGTATCATATCTTACACAGGAAGCCACTTCCCTTCCAGTCTGGTCTCGTATTGGACTACGAAGCTGAGGACGTCCCCTCTAAACCGGACATGACTATGCCGATAACGATCCTCAGGGGTTAACATGGCTATAAACCTTATTTCTTTCAATAAATGAGTCCATTCCCCAGGTAGAACTTCACCTTGGGATTCCGCAGGGCATTGCGCATTTCGTCCTGTTTCTTTTCGTCACGGCTGAAGACACGAATTTCTCTTATATCTGTATTAAGAAATCGCCCTAGAACAGCGTTGCCGAAAGAGCCGGAACCGCCTGTTATGAGAATGGTCTTGCCTGCAAACATGTCATTTCCTCCAGTGGTGTACCATAAATAAATCCTGTCGGCGTTTCAGTTCCAGTACTATAGGTGCAAGCTTGATGGCTTCCGGGCGTGTGCCGATGATGGTTAATACCTTGGTTTTCATCATTTTCTTTATGACTCAATGGGCCCCTTGCGGAAGGTGTACATGACGTCGTGGAGCAACTTCGCCCACATGGAAAAATAAAAGAGGTGCGTGAGATGCTTGGAATGAAAACCTACAAGTGCGGGGTAATTCCAAAAATTTCGCTTTAAGGTAAATTTCCTTTTCAAGGCGTCAGTATCTCCGATGATTTGAATCTCATCTTTTCCCGGCATGAACCCATTTTTCTCTGCCATCTTCAAATGGCCAATCCGTTGCCAAATATATACAAAATTATATCATATATAGCTTAAAAACAGCTCTAATCGCCCCAGTGGGAAGACCGGCCCAATGCTTATTCCGCCGAAAGCGCTCTTCTTCCACGGCCGCAACTAATCGTCCATATGTAACAATACAGGCTGAGGAATTCCCATGATAAGCATTGATTCCGAGTATAATCATTTCGAATTGAATTTGTTATCTTGGAGGGTTATGCAGCTGGGCTTGCTTCAAAGGCTAAAATATCAACTGTCATCTTGCCCATCAAGTGGCTTTTGCTTTTTGCCAACTTTTCCAATTCCTTATAAACATCACTCGACAGGTATTTCTCCCCACACTGGTGACATACGCCGGCGGGAACGTCTTTAATAACGACCAGATTATCACCCAAACGATAATCGAGGGTAACATGTTGTTGGACAACTTTGCTTTTGCAAAAGGAACATTTATTAAGCATCCCTAAACTCCTTTTTTCCTCATCCGGCACTCTGAATTCCGCATTCGAAAGCCCTTCATTTCCTACCAGCGGCCCCTAATTCGTCAAGCTCAATTTCGGCGGGCAAGATTTATACTACCCCCTATTCAATTAGCCCCCTCCGGGCGGCATGTCACATGTCAAGACCTGACACCGGATAACAACATAACATCTTTTAGCTCACCGGGCGAAATATTTCGCTCCACGCATCGTTCGAAAGCGTGCACAGTCAGCCAATAGTCTCCATTTTTCACTTTTTCCTTAATGCCCTCGATCATTCTTAAATTGCTTTGCTAACCTCCCTCCGTATCCAGAAACCGGCCCAGCACGGCATTGCCGAAAGTCCCGGTGCCTCCGGTGATTAGAAGTGTTTTTCCGCTAAACATTATTATATCCTCTTTTAATAAATCGCTTCAAAATCTGCTTGCTGAGACTGATCGAAAACGTCCCTTCTAAAACTTCCCGACTCCCCGCTTCCGAGATTAGAAGATTATTATACGAAAACGCCTAAATTATCTTGGGGATGGGAGGTATCTTACCTTTGGAATGCCGTATTTACAGAAGGTGTATATAGAGTAATTATTTCTACCCTTTCGAAATCAGCGTCATTGGAGGCAAGATTCTTAATTTTCATGTCTTCCATAATCTGAAGAGTAAGGGCATCATTGGAAAGAAAACCATATCGCCTCTTCATAACTTGGCTCTTCTCTATAGTGCGGAGGTCGGAAGAAATAGTTGTAATGTTAAAAGAGCTAAACTGAAAAGGTATTTCTTGATGGCTTACTAATTTTTTTACTTGCTCCGGATGGGCCTTTAAATACTTTACCAAATCTTTTGGCGTTATTTTCGGAAAAACCGCCGCAGCCTCCATAATCATCATCCGATGGATTACCTCCTGAATAATGGAGACAGAAGTAAAATCGCTAATTGCTCCTGATTCTACCCGTTCTAAAAAGTTTGAACTGGATGAATTAAATCTGGAACCTTTGGAAAAGTGGTAAATAAATATATTGGCATCAATGAAAACCGAAGCGGCATCTTCAAGATCGGAAAGAAACATGATCAATTCTCTTCAGGGAGGAATTCCGGGGAGAGAGCAATCTCATCTATGGTGCTATCATTGAGAAAACCAAACATCCCACTTGTTGCTCTTACAACGCTTTCCTTTCCTTCAAAAGTTATTCTTACCTTTTCATGTTCTTTTAGCATTACCGGAGATAACGGTCTTAAAACCCCTCCTTCGTAAATGACCTCTATGCTTTTGCTCATTTAATACCCCCTTTTGATCACTGGTAAAAGTTTATGTTATGTTATCCTTATGTTTAATAATTGTCAAAATGATTCATTGGTTTATTCGGCTCATGTAATTAACCACAGGTGCTAAGCAAAATGTTGAGACTTTTATTACAATTTTTCAAGATTTTTTTGAGCCGAATCCACTCAATGAGGAAAAAAATAACGAAAACTTCGGTGAAACCGATTTTGCGTTCATGGCTTAGGATGTTTTTTATCCTTCGACTTAAGACCCGGGACTCATGGGTGGAGACTAAATTGTCAAAATGAAAGATCCGACCCCGCACTCCGGCCGCATTCTTTCCTTTAAAAACAACATTGGGGCGGGTTGAAATTATTCATGTCAAATGGCTGGTATTCGGGGACGATTTCTTTCAATTTAGCCTTGATTCCTGGGGCATCCTGTTCATAAGCCAGCTTGGTAAGTTCTTCAATCCTTTGGTTGAGCCAATGGCGGTCGCAACCATTTCCTTTCAGGACAAAGATCTTTTCGTAATCGGTTCGAACAATTCCTTCCCCTTCCGTGATTAACTCTTCATAGAGTTTCTCTCCCGGACGAAGGCCGACAAACTTGATTTCAATGTCTTCATCAGGCTTGAACCCGGACAAGAGGATAAGGTCGCGGGCCATGTTCGCAATCTTAATCGGTGTTCCCATGTCGAGAATAAATATCTCACCCCCTTCACCCATAGCCCCGGCCTGGAGAATCAGCTTGCAGGCCTCGGGAATCGTCATGAAATAACGGGTAATTTCGGGGTGGGTGACCGTTACCGGGCCAAAGCGTTCGATCTGCTTCTTAAAGAGGTGAACCACGCTGCCTTCACTGCCGATTACATTCCCAAACCTGACGGACAAAAACCGGGTAGGATTGACAGAGCCGTATGAAGAGGTGATCATTTCGGCGATTCTTTTCGTAGCCCCCATGACATTTGCCGGGCGGACGGCTTTATCCGTCGAAATCATGATAAACCGCTCGGTTTCATAATGGTGAGAGGCTTCCACAATATTGCGAGTCCCGATAATGTTATTGAACACACCCTCCCAAGGATTCATTTCCACGATAGGGACATGCTTATAAGCTGCCGCATGAAATACTGCCTGAGGCCTGTGGGCGGCAAAAAGTTTATCGAGGAAACCCCGATTCTGCACATCCCCAAGAACGGGCGTTATGGAAGTCTCCGGGAATATTTGACGGAATTCCATCTCTAAATGAAAAAGGTTATTCTCTGTTTTGTCGAGGAGGATAAGATTTTGGGGGTGAAATTGGGTAATTTGACGACAGAGTTCCGATCCGATCGATCCCCCTGCTCCTGAAACAAGCAAAACTTTATCGATCAGGTAATCTCCGATAGTCCTTACGTCGAGATTAACCGGATCGCGGCCCAAGAGGTCTTCAAAAGAGACCTCCCGGATACTTTTAAAAGAAATCTTTCCGTTAATCAGCTCGCCAATTCCGGGTGTAGTTTGAATTTTTAACCCCGTTTTTCCACAAATTTCAATAATTCCCCTCATCTGCCTGGCCGAAGCGGAAGGGACAGCGATTAAAATTTCATCTATTCCGCCCTGTGAGGCCAGTTGCTGAATTTTATGAATGGGCCCTAAAACCGGCACGCCGTGGATCTTCATGCTTTGCTTCCTCGGGTCATCATCCAAGAAACCCAAAACGTAATAGTTGAGACGGGGGTTATCCCTTATCTCGCGAAGCATCTTTTCCCCGGCATCCCCTGCTCCGATGATAATCAGGCTTTTCTCCGGCTTACTTAAAACTCTTCCGGAGCGAAATTGAAACACCTGGCGCAAAGGAAAAAAACCTCTTTCTTTCTCAAAGAGGAAAAGCCTAATGCCTGCTCTAAGCCCCCCGATGAAAACAAGGGTCAGGATCCAGTCGATGATAAATACAGAGCGGGGAAAACCTTCAAAGCGGTAGAGAAAAAGGATCGCTAAAATGATAATGGCCGATGAAGTCACTGTGGCTTTAATAACATTAATTAAATCAACAAGGCTGACGTAACGATACATACCCCGGTATAAACCGAAAAAGCCGAAGGAGAAAAGTTTGAAAACAAGGATGTAGGGTAACGTAGAATATAAATTCTGCCATTCGCGCGCGGGAATTTCCCCTTCAAATCGAAGTAGAAACGCAAGCAGATACGCTCCGATAATCAGACCGGAGTCAAGGAACAGCATGAAATAGAAATTTTTACTACGAATGATGTTTTTCATAAAGTACAAAAAAGGAAATGTTGGGTTTTAAGCCCTATGTATCCATCCACGGATTACGCAGATTATACAGATTAACCAAATTTTTTTGTGTAAACAAACCTTCGGTATTCCAGGGTCTTGGTACCAAAATTGATCAGTAACCCTATTTCCAAGCCGGTGGCTTTTAAATAATTGATCATCTGTGATTCTTCAGTCCCGGATAGGTTGGAAAGAGCCTTTATTTCCACGAGAATTTCTTCAAAACAAATGAAATCAGGCTGGTAGCTTTTATTAAGGACTGCTCCTTTATATTTAATGATTACAACCGGCTGCGATCTAAACTCTATCCCTCGATCCCTGAACTCCCTATCCAAAGCCTCCTGATAAACACCCTCCAAAAACCCTCTTCCCAGTTCCTTATGAACCTCCATGGCAGCGCCTATAATCGAATGAGTCTTCGGGTCTTTACTCTGTTGCAAACTCCCCCCAATCTTCTGCGTTCATCTGCGTAATCTGCGGATTGAATGGCAGTTTCTTATGGTTGTAACAACTCGACTGAGGTTCTCATCGGTCATTTGGATTCCGGAGGGAAGGCATAATCCTCGTTCAAAGAGATCTTCACAGGCTCTCTCCCGACAAGCCTGGCTTTAACTTTTTAGAATTGCAATATTGATATGTCCACAGCTCGTCAGGTGATTTCGAAAACTGGTGCTGAATGTAGCCAGGGGTTTATCCATTAAATTCTCTTACGGCGTAATTGGAATTCACAAAATATAAAAAAGGTCATCCAGATCAGTAAAACCGCCAAAATCATTAAACTTTCCCCACTTCCCTACATAAGCATAACTCACCATCAAAAGGATGACCAACGCCGACAACGCTGCTTCGAAACTCGTCACAAAAACATGGCTTTTCCCCGACCGCACCAACCTTTGATAGAAATGCTCCCGATGCGCCTCGTAGAACCTCTCTCCCCGGTAAATCCGTCTAATCAAAGTAATTCCGGTATCTAAAATAAAATTTGTGTGCAAAAGTGTCAACGGGATCAGAATCCACAACCCGAATTCGGACGCCAGCCAGAGCACAAGCGCCGCCAGCAAAAATCCAAGCGGCGCACTCCCCACATCTCCCATGAACATCCGTGCTTTCGGAAAATTGTGCGGAAGAAAGCCAAGAGCCGCCCCAGCCAGTACAAGACTAAAAAGCACAGCAGGATGCTCCCACTTTCCTGTAGCGACTCCTCCCACCAGTGCCGTTCCCAGACCGGTCAACGCAGCCTGCCCAGCCGCGATTCCATCAATGCCATCCATAAAGTTGAAAGCATTTGTGTAGCCTGCGATCCAGAGTATCGAAAGGCCAATGATAAATATAGTTAGGACAACCTTTCCATAAACCGGACTCATGGCCAACGTCCACCCCAAAACATCTAAAACTAAAATCGCCATGATTGCAGCGATAAAATGAAAAACAAATCTTACGATAACCGGTAAGCCGCGGATATCATCCTGCATAGAAATCACCGCCAGAATCGACGCGCCGACCAATAATACGGCGAGCACACTGCTTTGGGACCGGCAGGCAATCCATCCGCCAAGCAGCAATACGACGCCCAGGATTGCAATCCCGCCGCCCTTGACCGTGGGTCTATCATGACTCGACCGCCGATTGGGCTGATCGATAACTTCAATCCGCTTAAGGAGCCAATACGCCGGAAAGCCGGCGATCATGGTCAGAATAAGTGCAGCAACAAATAACCAAAGAAGCAACATGGAATCAACCCAAGAATTTTAGGCTATCTGTTTGCAAAGCTCCAGCTCTTTAATCCGTGTTCGTATTGGCATTATTTTCTTTATTCGTACAAATACTACAGGCTCATCTTTTTCGGTATGGCTTTTGGCTAATTGGCAACTCCAATTATTGAACTCTTCATCCCCCTCCAATTGCATGATTACAAAAGCATTCTGGGGAATGGCATCTGCAAAATCAGGGTGTTCACGAATATATCTGTTGAATTCTTTAATCAAATCAGTATTTTTCCTCTCCATTACATTCATGGCATATCCCCCTTTAAATATTTCTCTTTATAATCTTCCCAATTATCGTCTAAGTCTTCATCAGCGAAGGTTTAAACCTCTTCAAAACTCATATGCAGTTCTTCCTTTGTATGATTTTCTGACAAATTGCAAGAATCCCTATGAGCAAAACCATGAGCACAATCATAACGAACAATTCCCTTCCAAGCTCCTTTATACTCTACCTCCAACTGAACCATAAATTTTACCACTCTGCCTTTCGTCGTCTTATGATAATGCCTCTTCCTTGCATCTCTGCTATAAGGAATAATGTACTCTCTTTCAGCCATTGAAAATTATACCTAAATTACCAAGTTCTGCAAGATATCGTACAATCCTTCTGCTCTTTGAGGCTTCATAAAACAATACGAAAGTGATGCAGCATTAAACAGCTTTGTCTAATCGACCTCATTTGTTGACCATAAAACATTAACCCGTTCCCTATCTGTTTTGTTTGGTTCCAGGGAGGTAAGAAAGAGAAATGTATATCATTCTGTACACTTCAGTTACAGGGCAAGCGGGATAAATCTATTTCATGATAGGGTTGATTTTATCGATTGGGTTGGGGGAAGAGAATCTGACTTAAAAAGTAAGTCAGTGGGGTATGGTCTATCTCGTCTGTTTGGCCTATACAGGGAGGCGCAGAAGAAGTTGACTTAAAAATTAAGTCAACAAGGATCATAACCTCAAAATATAATCCCTTCAGGCTTTACAACTCACCCATCCTTTGCATTTCCTGAACGGTTTCACTCCATCCTGCCGCCAAATCATACTTTGGCCTAAATCCAAGCTCCTTTTGAATGCGCCGGTTGTCCACTGCCACATCTTCCGTATATTTATCGATCGTAGCACGCATAATTGATGGTTGACGACCATCCAACCGTGCCATATCTTCAATCCGCCTCGGGCGGACTGCAAATCTCACCGGGCCAATCGGTAATGACAAACAGGGGGGGTTCCTGCCAAGGGCTTGACAGATGGTTGACCTGTCTGCGTGCAATGCACAGGCGGAAATGATTTTATTCAAGGTGCGAATTTCACCATCAGAGACATGGATAAATAGGGCGCTGTCCCTATTTATCCACCTATTAGGTCATCTATCTCGTCTAATACTTGCGCAAGGGCGGGAGCGGATGCCTCCATGACCTTATTTGAATGAATGTGCTTATGATGAGGAAAAGTCTCAACTTCCCGGTGATGAGGCGCCATATCATATCTGAAAATCAAGTTCCCATTCCGATCTTGATAATGATACGAATATTTATACACTTCGGCGGTCTCTTTAACGTTTACAAACTCTATGAAATGGAGCACGGATTCATCTGTAAAGATAAGCCCACCCTCAATGATGCCAATGTGCAGCGAACGCTTATCCTTGAGGAGGCTGGTCTCAAGGATATGAACGCAGTCCGCGATCTGCGATTCAATTTGCTGAAAATATTCCGTTATGAGCACAATTCGAGATCCTGCAGATCATTATAATCCTTTTGCAATAGCGCCAGTGTCTCATACTCGCCGGCCCACCGGATATATTTCAAATCGTCGCCCAGTTTCCCTTTCTGGAATTCCTCATAAAAATCCTTGCTATCCATTCTACTCTCTTTTTCCAATTCTCCTAATTTCCTCTTTGTTTTGGCAATTCCAAAACTTATGACTCTTGACTGATTTTCGACTGCCAATTTAATTAATTTTTTCAAGTTACCAGGAGTTTGTGCCTGAATAATAACCCGTGCCATAACCATTCACCTCCTTATGCCTCGGCATCTTTTATTTCATGCCGGACTCGCCTGCCGGAAGGAAGATCGCCCACCCAGTCAGGCATCTCCTCTTTACCATCTACCTGAGTCCTGATATCTGTCTTCTGCTCTCCGACCACTGAAAAATAGGGAAGTATCCCTCTATTTTGTAAACCCTCCCTCTTCTGACAGGGATTTACAGGTATATTATAGTGGAAATTCAATCACCCTGCAACCAGAAATGGACAGGTAGGGGCGCTGTCCGGTTTTTTCAACGTTAAGAGACTCCAGATGGATATCCTCGGCATTATCCCCAAAAGATAGTAAGTTACGAAGCCTTATGGACTTGATCAATCTTTTAGATCCCAGTACGATCATCTCTCCTTGTATTCTATGAGCTTTCAACAGTTCACAACTCACCCGACCTTCGCATTTCCTGGACTGTTTCTCGCCAACCCGCCGACAAATTATATTGAGGGACAAATCCAAGTTCATTCTGAAAGCGGTGGCTGTCTACTGCCACGTCTTCGGTATATTTATCGATCCTGGCTCGCAGATTCGGTTTGCGACCAACTAACCGCACAATATCTTCAACGACACCCGCTGCCAATCTCACCGGGCCAACCGGTAATGATAAGCTCGGAGGTTTCCTTCCAAGGGCTTGGCAGATGGCTAAAATGATATCATTCAAGGTGTGAAATTCACCGTCGGAGACATTGAAGATTTGCCCGGCAGCACCCGGATGCTCCAAGGCCAACACAGCCGCACGGCCAACATCCTTATCATAAACCAGTGTCCGCCGATTGAGACCACTTCCGATAGGGATAAAGCGATGAAGCGCCAGGGCATGTGTCAGCCGTTCGTAGTTTCCTTTAATGCGGGAGCCATAGACAGCACCCAGGCGCAACACGGTGCCAATCAATTGACCATCTGTCCTCTTGGCATTCAACACAATTTTTTCGGCAGCAAGTTTCGTCTGGGCGTAAAAAGTGTCAGGATGAGTCGGCGACGCCTCATTGAGTACGCGACCATCTGAAGCCCCATACACCGCAATCGTGCTGAACAGAACAACACGCCTTACACCCGCCTTAATCGCAGCCTCAACTACCATAGCCGTTCCGCCAACATTGACGCGCTCATATTTTTCGCGTAATTCAGGCGGAGGATTGACAATGTGCAGGAGTGCCGCCATATGAACGACTGCATCCACGCCCTGCATGGCGGATTGCACCGCCGACGGATCGGTAATATCGCCTATCAAAACTTCTACGCTTTGCGGAAATATACCTGCGGAAGGAGTTAAAACCGAGAAAGCACAGCCAAGCAGGCATATTGACATGCATCGTCCTGAATTTCGGCATCTTAAAAATACTGTTGCCAGTCCCTACTCGATCAGACCGGCAAAAATGAGGGTGAGGCAGGAAGAAATTAATAGGGGCTTTGTCCTTAATTAAGTCGATGCCCCCCCCGCAAAACGTAAAATTCAAGACCCCCAACAAAATCCTTGACTTTATTTTGTATATGAGACATTATTGACCTAAAAAGCGTAAAAGTTTAATATATGAAACAATGAGGTCAAAAAGGAATGTTTTTTCTCCTCGGCAACGCCATCCGGGAAGCGAGAAGGCGACAAAAGTTGACCCAATCCGCACTGGCAAAGGCCAGCGGAATCGGGCGCTCCACGTTGAGCCAGATCGAAAACGGGGCCGTCACCGATATCGGCATCCGAAAAATCATCAGGGTGCTCGATTATATCGGGCTTGAGTTGACCACGCGCCCCCAGGGCGCCCCGCCGACGCTGGAAGAATTGCGCAGAGACAGGGACACCCCGGTAGTGAAATAATAGGGGCGCTGTCTCTATTTATTTATCTTTTCCCTTCATCTCTCTGATCGTTTCTTCCCAACCGGCTTTTAAATCATACTGGGGCATAAAACCGAGTTCTTGTTGAATGAGGCTGACATCAACGGCAATATCCTCCGTATATTTGTCCATGATCGCCTTAGTAACCAGTGGTTTTAAACCAATGGCGTGGCTTCCCTTTTCAATTAAACTTATCAAAGTGCGTATTGGCCCCACGGGCAATGAAAACCGGGGTGGTTTACGACCGAGAGCAGAACATATTGATTCAATGATATCGGATAAAAAATAACAATTTAGCCTTTGCAGCCCCTCAAGACATTCACTACCCGATGAAGGTCTTCTTCGGTCATCTGGGTTCCGGAGGGGAGGCAAAGTCCCCGCTCAAATAAATCTTCGCTCACCTCTCCACCTATCATTCTTACCACATATCTTTTGCCATCGCTATGCTCTATCCCCCTTGCTCCTTGCGTTATTTCAAATACTGGTTGCATATGCATCGGTTTCTCTCCGAGGTGTAGGCTCTACGAGCCGGGGGCCAGATGGGGCGGGATTCGATGTTTTCTTTTTCCAGCGCCAGCCGAATTGCTTCCCGGTCTGCGCCAAATTTCTCGGGCGTGATTAAATTAATGCGTGGGGTAAATTGGGGATCAGACTTGTTTTGTTTCCGCCTCTTTTTCTAGCGCCTGGATCAGGTTCTCAATTTCGCGGATAAGCCCTGGGAGATTGGGGGTGTCAAAACGATTCTCTGGGGCAGGTACCCGATTGTTCTTAATATTTGGCTGGATATGTTTGTGGTGGGGATATGATTTTTGCAGAGCCGGATCATTGGGATGTGGCTGGGCATCGTACCAGAATAGCTTGTCTTTGCCGCACCAAACTTCGTACCCGTACTCGTCGATCACGGCCGGCGCGCGATGATACAAGATTCTTTCTCGCACGATTATTCTGATAAGATGGTCAAACTGCAGTTCTCCTGAAACCCGGGCCAGAGAGGCACCCCGTCTGGTTAAAATCAGTGTAGAATGCCTGATCGATTTGAACTGCTGCTTGAGGGTATAAAGGAACAGCTCATAATCCTCTATGGTTCGAAGCGGATTACTCATGTGGCTTCGTGTATCAGGCCAATCAGACTGATTTCATTCCTTTGCAAACGTTGCACTTCATTCCGGTAATCCGCCTGACGCGCAAGCCATGTTCGATAGACACTAGCCCACTCTCCGAAATCCAATACCCACCCCTCATTCTCTGGTTCTTCGCCGCTAATATATGCGGTAAAGAAGGTTTCCGAACGGACACCAAATTTCCGTTCAAAAGCCAACAGATCTTCCTCCAACGAATGAATATCGGCCAAAAGCTCCTGCAGGTTCATAATATGCCTCTCTTACAACCTCCTCCAGAAATATTATACATAGCCCTGCAAAAATTATCCAGCCTAAAAAAATTTTCCAATGCCCGCACTACCGGTTGCCCCGAAAATCTTTGACGATGCTGGATATATCATCCTCTTTCAAGTGCGAAAAACCTTTTTCTCTGGAGAGGTTGATAGCCCATTCGTCGAACTCTATCCATTTTTTCCCTTTCTCCTGCAATTCCAGAAATTCTAAAAAATCCAAGACTTCCCTTCTTTTATCCGGCGGAAGGTTTCGCAACCTTTCCATGATGATTCCTTCATTCAAATCCCCTACCACGGTCATTTTACCCTCCTTAAAGAATGTCTGGAGTATCTCTAACAGGGGCCCGTTTTTCTTATTATTACACGTGAGGGCGTCCATTTACAACGCCCCTTTCTTATTCCCTTTCTCCTTCGAACGTGCACAATCCATCTTTTTCCTCTGAAAAAGAAAAGCGATTACTGGATTATCTTCAAGATATTTTTGAAGGGTGCGTAAAGAAGAAAGGAATACGTCTCATCTGTCATAGAACAAAGGCAAAAACAAATTGACTGAAAAATTCAGTCAGGAAGGGCAAGTCTATTTGGGTTTGATCTTGTGGCAGGTCTTTATGGTGGCAACTACCCGACGAAGGTCATCTTCGGTCATCTTGGTTCCGGAGGGGAGGCAAAGTCCCCGTTCAAATAAATCTTCGCTTACCTCTCCTCCAACCAATCTTGCATCATACCTTTTGCTGGTGCTATTAACTATGTCCTTTCCCTTATGCTCTTCTTTCGCCTCTCTCCCCTTCCGCCTTGCGCCTTGCGCCTCGCGTTCTTCGATATTAAAGACGGGCTGCATGTCCATGGGCTTCCAGATGGGGCGGGATTCAATGTTTTCTTTCTTTAGGGCCAGGCGAATCACTTCTCGATCTGCACCAAATTCCTTGGGAGTGATCAGAATAACGGTGAGCCAACAGTTCATGCGTCCATAAGAGGCTTCAGGCATGAATTCGACGCCAGGAAACTCCTGTAAAGCGTTACGATAAAATTCATTGATGGCCCTTCTCCGGGCTATCTTCTCATCAAGACGTTCCAGCTGGCCCCGCCCGATGGCTGCCAGCAGGTTGCTTAAGCGATAGTTGTAACCAATTTGAGAATGCTGATAATGGGGAGCAGGATCTCGGGCCTGGGTGGAGAGGAACTTGGCCCGCTTGATGTAGTCTTCATTATCTGATACCAGCATCCCACCCCCTGAAGTGGTAATGATTTTATTCCCGTTGAACGAAAAAACCCCCATTGCACCGAACTTCCCAGCAAATGTTCCGTTATAGGTCGCCCCCAGAGCTTCAGCCGCATCCTCGATGATGGGAACTTCGTATTTTTTGCACGCCGCAGAAATCGGACCGTAATCGGCGCATTGGCCATACAGGTCCACTGCGAAGACCGCCTTGGGTAATTTCCCCTTTTTCGCACAAGACTCAAGTTCTTCGCCGAGCAATTCAGGATTCATATTCCAGGTTTCGCGGTTACTGTCAATAAAGACCGGCGTCGCCCCGCAATAAAAAATGGCATTGGCTGTGGCAGCAAAAGTCAGATCAGAGCAAATGACTTCCTCTCCATTCTTAATTCCCAGCATGACAAGGGCCAAATGAAGGGCGGCTGTACCGCTCGCTAGAGCCGCCGCGTGCCCTACCCCAACCTTCCGACAAATATCTTGCTCAAAGGCATCGACCTGCGGCCCAAGGGTGGTAATCCAGTTCGACTCGTAAGCCTGTATTAAAAGTTCACGTTCCCGCCCATCAAGATGCGGGAGAGAGAGATAGATACGCTTCATATATTTGTAGCCAAATGTTCTGACTCAAAAATTAAGTCAGGAGGTGTGGGTGATTTTCTTAACAACCTTGGCGGGAACACCGGCTGCGATAACATTGGCAGGGATATTTTTGTTAACGAAACTGAAGGCTCCGATGATTGAATTCTTACCAATGGTAACGCCCGGCATTACCATGCTATGGCTGCCTACTCTGCAGTTCTCCCGAAGGACAACTACTCCTTCTTTATGGTCAATTGTTGAGATTGAGTAAATCGAACAATGGGAACCGATTTGGACATAATCTTCAATTACAACACCTTGTTTAGCAATAATATAAGTAAAAGCGCCTATATCCGTTTTATAACCCAATTTTAATTTATCTTTATGCTGGACAACCCAATTATATTTTGTGAGCTTACCTTCCTCTATCTCTGGGTATTCCCAATTTTCAAACCGATCCATAAAACACCCTCCACAGATTTCACAGATTACGCAGATTATCGAGATTGTTTTGTGTACAAAAACCTTTTATATTCCAAGGTCTTGGTGCCAAAATTGATTAGCAAGCCAATTTCCAGGCCAGTGGCTTTCAAATAATTGATGATCTGTGATTCTTCTGTTCCGGACAAATTTGAGAGCGCCTTTATTTCGACGAGGACTTCTTCAAAACAAACAAAGTCAGGCTGGTAGCTTTTATTAAGGACTGCTCCTTTATATTTAATATTTAATGATTACAACCGGCTGCGATCTAAACTCTATCCCTCGATCCCTGAACTCCCTATCCAAAGCCTCCTGATAAACACCCTCCAAAAACCCGCTGCCCAGTTCCTTATGAACCTCCATTGCAGCGCCTATAATTGCATGGGTCCTCGGGTCTTTACTCTGTTGCAAGCTCCCTCCCAACCATCTGTGTTCATCTGCGTAATCTGCGGATCCTATCTGCGCTCATCTGCGTAATCTGTGGATCGAATCTGCGCTCATCTGCGTAATCTGTGGACTAAATCTATCCTAATCTGAGCTAACCTTTTTACTCTATGAATCGAATTTGCGCCCTAATCTGTGTTAATCTGTGTAATCTGCGGATTGAATTCTTCCATTGTAGCCTGCCCAGGTTGATTAATTCCTTCTCGTATGAGGATCTTCCAGATGGTCATGGCAATGATCTTGAGATCTAACCACAATGACCGGTTGTTCACATACCAGACATCCAGCTTGAATTTCTCTTCCCATGTTAAAGCATTCCGGCCATTGACCTGCGCCCAGCCCGTAATGCCTGGTTTTACCTCATGGCGGCGGGCCTGCTCCGGAGTATAACGATCCAGATACTGCATCAATAATGGCCGTGGATCTACCAGGCTCATGTCGCCTTTGAGCACGTTAAATAATTCCGGAAGTTCATCAAGGCTGGTCTTGCGAAGGAAACGCCCAAACCCCGTCAACCTCTCCGAATCAGGTAATAGGCTACCATCACTATCACGTGAATCGGTCATGGTCCGAAATTTATAGCAAATGAATGGTTTGCCATGAAGTCCTGGCCGTCGCTGGCGGAAAAGGACCGGCGTACCCATTGTTGTAACAATGAATAAATAAAGGATTAAAAGAACGGGGGACAATAATAAAAGTGATAAGGCAGATATCACGATATCAAAAACCCGCTTAAATAAAATTGAGGAGTTCACTTAATTGGAATTATCGAGATGGAGCTAATAGCGATGTAATATCATTAGGTGAAGATAACAACCTGTTTAGGTGGACTCATCGTAGAGCCTTTCAGTGTCTGCTAATGCGTCCCCTCCCCAATTTACAAGACCAGTCAGGTGATCAAGAGAAGAAGCCGGGAGAGAAGGCACGGAAGGAAGCTTGCGGGTTCTTAAGAATGCCACAAAGTCTAATACTTCAGATAGCTTGTCCGGTGGCAATTCGTTCAATTCCCTCATTAATCTCTGTTTTAGGTCAACTCCACCTGTTGCCATTTCCCTTCCTCCTTTTACAATGGGATATTAATTATCTCTTGAACTCATTATACTCCGTTCCTCCCCTCGCGTCCAGCACTCTCTGTCGCTTCACCCTCCAACTTATGACTTCCAACCTCTTGACTTCGTTGCCTGTTTCTTTATTCTCATTTCTCATCTCCGCTTTCCGATCCCTAACTTACGCCTTCCAATCAAATTTTCCTTTTTGTCATCTGATTTTCAACCCCTGGAAGCGGTCTTACTTAACTCATTGGCCTTTGAGCACATTAAATAACCCCGGGAGTTCATCGAGGCTCGTGTCACTTTTCCACTTACGGAGTGGAATAAGAATTTGTGCTCACATTTACATTCTTGAAACGACTCTCCCATAACGGTCCCTTTCTTAATTTACACCTCCGAGGTGGAAGTGGGGGCTTTAGTTCCTATTCAAGCAGACGGCATCGCACCCACTCCGAGGAGGATAGGGTGAGGATAAACAGGAAGGAAATAAAAAGGGATAAAAGGAATGTACTTTTAAACACGTAAGAATCAGGACAAGGTTGGTCAGATTTTATTCAGGTCTCTGCTGATTTTTTTTAGAGCAGTTCCGCTGTCTGGCAACAGCTTCTTACTACCTTAATTATCCTGTTCAGTTGTTCATCGGTCAATTGGGTGCCGGAGGGCAGGCACAACCCCCTCTCGAAGAGATCCTCGCTCACCGCTCCTCCCCGAATACGGCAATCCTTAAAAACCGGCTGCATGTGCATGGGTTTCCAAATAGGACGGGACTCGATATTCTCAGCTTCAAGGGCAAGCCGAACAGCCTCACGGTCTGCGCCAAACTGCTCAGGAGAAATGAGAATGACCGTGAGCCAGCAGTTGGACTTGCCATAAGAGGCTTCAGGCATAAACTCGACGCCAGGGAGATCCTTTAAAGCTTTTTTATAAAATTGGTTAATCCTTCTCCTTTTAGCCATCTTTTCTTCAAGCTTCTCCAGTTGTCCCCTGCCGATGGCGGCCAAAAGATTGCTCAGGCGATAATTATAACCAACGTGAGAATGTTGATAATGCGGGGCAGGATCGCGGGCCTGGGTGGAGAGGAACTTGGCCCGCTTGATGTAGTCTTCATTATCTGATACCAGCATCCCACCCCCTGAAGTGGTAATGATTTTATTCCCGTTGAACGAAAAAACCCCCATTGCACCGAACTTCCCAGCAAATGTTCCGTTATAGGTCGCCCCCAGAGCTTCAGCCGCATCCTCGATGATGGGAACTTTGTATTTTTTGCACGCCGCAGAAATCGGACCGTAATCGGCGCATTGGCCATACAGGTCCACTGCGAAGACCGCCTTGGGTAATTTCCCCTTTTTCGCACAAGACTCAAGTTCTTCGCCGAGCAAATCAGGATCCATGTTCCAGGTTTCGGGGTTAGTGTCGATAAAGACCGGCGTTGCCCCGCAATAGACGATGGCGGTGGCGGTGGCGGCAAAAGTCAGATCAGAGCAAATGACTTCATCGCCATTCTTTATTCCCAGCATGACAAGCGCCAAATGAAGGGCCGCTGTCCCGCTGGCCAGAGCCGCAGCGTGTCCCACCCCAACCTTCCGGCAAATTTCCTGCTCAAAGGCATCGACCTGCGGACCAGGTGTTATAATCCAATTGGACTCATAAGCCTGGATCAACAGTTCACGTTCCCGCCCGTCAAGATGGGGAGGAGAGAGATAAATTCGTTTCATAATTCCTTAATTCCTTCTTTTTATCAATTCCTAATATTTCTTCTCCTCCATCTCAAAATATTTCGCTGGAATCCCCTTAGCCAATACGTAGGGGGGGACATCTTTTGTAATCAACGCGCAGGCTCCAATAACGGCTCCATCAGCGATATTGGACGGCAAAATTGTAGCTTTAACACCAATAAAAACGTCATTGCCAATTTTGGTGCTACCGGCAATATTCACATTTGGATTAATATGAACGAAATCACCGATTACTGTTTCATGCCCGATGGATACATTGTCATTACAGACAAAAAAATCACCAATCTTCATATCCGGGGTAAAGATACATTGTCCCTGGATAATACATCCTTCACCAATTTTGCACCATTTACTGATACGAGTGCTTGGGTGGATAATGTTTATAAATTTCCCACCCATTTCGATTGCTTCTTTCACTACCTTCCTTCGCCAAATAGTTCTGCCTATTGGCACAATCAAAAAAAATTCCTTTAAATCAAATTCTTTTAAATTTGAAATACTTCCTAAAACAGGTAGACCATCGATAACTTTTCCTTTTTCTTTTTCACCCCCATCATATAGGAAGCCCAGGGGAGAAATTCTTTCTGTGGTATATTGATTTATTTCATCAATTGTGTCCAAGACTTCACCCGCAAATCCTCCTCCTCCCAATATTATTATTTTTTTCACCTTTCCTCTCCCAATTCTATTAATTTCGCTATTTTTTCATCCTGATAGAATATCAATGGAATTGCCCCTTAAACTCTTCCATTGTTGCTTACCCCGGCTGATTGATTCCCTCGCGTTTGAGAATTTTCCACAAGGTCAAAGCAATAATTTTCAAATCCAGCCAAAAAGACTGGTGATCCACGTACCAGGCATCCAACTTGAATTTCTCTTCCCAGGTTAAAGCATTCCGGCCATTTACCTGCGCCCAGCCAGTGATCAATAAAGCCTTATTTTTAAACATAGTTGTCCCTTCTATTTATTAAAACCCAAAGCGTCACTTATTAGATTTTCTTTATAGTACACGCCAGTAACCGGTTTTTTTCGACCCCAGCCGTTCAAGACGTCCTGATTTTTTAAGTTTTTGAATATTTCTTCTTATGGTAGCCTTGTCTTTTCCGGAAAGAACAGCCAGCTTATCGTAAGAAATAGATTTGTTCTCTATTATCCAGTCGATAATCCGCTGCTGCAACCCACTTAAAGAGGCATCAATAGATGTTGACGCCTCTTTATTTATGCTTAAAGGGGCATTTTTCGGTTTGCTTTGCCTCTTTATTTGCCCCAATACTGTTTTAACATAATCATCGGTTGCCTCAAAAACCGGCTCTTGGCCCGCTGCTTTCATTAACGGAATCACTTTGGTGCGTATGCCCATGCCGCGTGCATCCACATACCCATAATCTCGCAGCACTTCGACGATTATTGGATTGCGTGACGACCGTTGCCCGGCAATCATCTTCTCAATAGTCATCGAGTTCTGTAAAGCGCCAGGGCTGATTACTTCCATTCGGTCGGCATAGCAGCAGACCTCGATTTCCATAAAACGGGTCCAATCCCGATGGGCCAAAGCGTTGATGACTATTTCACGGACGGCTTCAAACGGATACAGCCAGATTTTTTCTCTGCGCATATCCTGATCAATCTCAGCAGCTTCACGGGATATAAATGGAGATATGGCGGCGGCAAAATGTTCTACCAATCCTGGATCGACCAGCGTTTTGCTTTTTTTTTCTATCATAAAACGACCTGTGAGCGGAAAATCCAAGACCTCATCCAACAGTGCCTGATATTCCTTATCATTGCCGGGAAAAGCCATCAGACGCAATCCTGTTTGCTTAAGGTAACGCCGAGGCTTGATGCCGAACAACAGCAGTCCGGCAATAGTGCAGACAGAATGACCATCCGCTCCTGCGACCAGAAAACCGAGTCTTTGTAGCCGAATTTCCCAGTCCGTTGCGGTTTCAGGAATATCCGGATCCAATAGAATGTCCCGCAGATAATTATCCAGTCGGGCGAAATCCAATGATTTTGGCGATGTTCCCGGAACCGGCATCGTTTCGGCATGTAACATGCCGCCAATTGAATACAGCCGTGCCTGTTGTTCACGAGTCGCCAGCCTTGACGTGCTTCCGACTCGGATATACACGTCTTCCCGGTTGTGATGCCGAACAACATAAGGCTTTGATATGCCTTGAGGAAATGAGATAACGGCAATCCGTTTGCGGTCTTCCATCAATACCTCTTCGTAATATGGCAAAATTATCGGATGAACGTAGCGACCGAAGACGGTATCCATCACCCAAGTTTCCAGATCCGGTCGCGAAATGCCAATGATGGTTCCGTCGTTATCAACGCCCAGCAGTATCTTTCCGCCTTGCAGATTTGCTATGGCAACAACCTCTTTTGCCAGTTGCTCGGGACGAATATTATCGCGCTTGAACTCCACACCGGAATTCTCGCCGTTTGCAATAATCTGCAGAAGTTCAGATTTGGTCATACTCTGCTCCAGGAAACCATATCATTTTTATATATGACAAAACCTATGCATGAAAAAATAACGAACATCCTGTATATGCGGTACTGGGCTGTCGTAATTGGGCACATAGCCGATGAAGAACTTTACCTTCGGATTGGCCAAGGAGATACGCTGTTCTTCCTGCTTTTTCTCGTCCCGCGAGAAGATGCGGATCTCACTGATGTCGGCATCCAGAAACCTGCGCAAAACAGCATTGCCAAAAGGTAACAGTGCCGTCGGTGATGAGCATTTCTTTATCTCGAAACATTAAGCTTAATCATGACTATTTTTAATCTGTGTAATCTGCGGATTGAATTCTTCCATTGTAGCCTGCCCAGGTTGATTAATTCCTTCTCGTATGAGGATCTTCCAGATGGTCATGGCAATGATCTTGAAATCTAACCACAATGACCGGTTATCCACATGCCAGAACTTCATTTACTTTCGCTTTAAACACTTTCCGCTCGCATCCATCTCATAGTCTGCCGGTGGCTCCTCGGTTTTTCCAAAATCCCAGAAACCTGAAACAGTCACACCATCATCGGTTAAGGGCCGCCATTTTTCCCACTTATAGGCATTCAAAGCATGCTTAAGATTGGTACCGATAATATCAGCGAAGTAGTTTCTTGCGATGGGCTTTGGGGCTTTCCGGGTAGGTTTTTTCTGGCGAGCATCAAATCCAAGAAGACCAGCGATGATGATAAAATCATCTTTTCGAAAATTTCCCCGCCTTTTCTTAAATAGCGCTTCCACTGATTCGGCCAATTCCTTCAATTGCTTTGAAATATTTTGAGTGGTCATCTTTAAAATTCCTTCTTATTTGCAACATTAGAAATAGTTGCTCAGAGTTTCAACCTTTCGATCCTCCGGCAGGCCTCAACAAGGATGTCATCTTCTTTGGCAAAACAGAATCGGGCTAAGTTCTCACCGCCTTCGTCATGAAAAAATGCTTCGCCTGGAACACAGGCGACCCCTGTTTGATGAAGCAAATACATGGCTCGCTCTTTGCTGTTACTAACGGGCAGCCGGCAAATATCCACTAAAATATAATAGGCTCCATCGGGGATATACGGTTCTAAGCCCGCCTTTGATAAGGCGCTTCAAACATTACAATAATCTCCACTTATGAAGTGGCCACTTCGTAAGTGGAGGGGGAGGTTGGCTGATAAATTCAGTCAAAAAGTAACTACTATCAGGACTAACGAAAGATGGAATAAATTGTCCGAATAATCAGGAAGATATCAGACCAAAGGGTCCGCTCAGAAAAATAGTCCAAATCCATTTTGAGCTTTGCGGGTAACACCTCGGTACAATAAGTCGTTTCCCAGTCGGGTCCACTTAGCATCTGCTCCTCCCTTCGAAACGCTAATGAAGCCGCGCTGGTTATACCCGGGCGAACATTCAGAATTTCCTTTTGTTCAGAACTATATTGGGCTACATATCGAGGATGTTCGGGACGGGGACCTACCAGGCTCATATCTCCTTTCAAAACGTTCAGCAACTGCGGCAACTCGTCAATCTTCGTTTGTCGAAGAATTCGACCAAGGGGAGTGATGCGTGGGTCGCTTTCGGTGGTGATTCCGGGGCCTATGCTGGCTGCATTGGCAATCATCGTCCGAAACTTATAAAGAGAAAACAACTCGCCATTTCGCCCGACTCGTTTTCCCCGATGAAAAACCGGGCCGGGAGATGTAAGTTTAATAAGAATGGAAATTATCAAGAATAGAGGAGAAAGAAAAATGATTCCAAGAGATGAGGCTAAAAGATCCAGGATACGCATTTAATCCCTATCGTCTATAAACACCGACAATATCTATGACTGCTTCGATAACGTCTTGAACATCCTGGTCGGTCATTTTGGGATAAAGGGGAAGGGAGATGATGCGTTGATATTCGCGATAAGCTACCGGAAAATCATCCGGCTTAAAACCATACTTATCCCGGTAGTAGGGGTGCAGGTGAATGGGGATGAAGTGGACGCTCGTGCCGATGTTGCGGGCTTTAAGCTCCTCGATGAATTGGTTCCTTGAGATTTTCAAAAGATCAAGATTCAGACGAATCACATAGAGATGCCAGGCATGCTCAACATCCGGCCGTTTAACAGGAATCTGTACCTCCTCAAGTTCCCCAAAGGCATCGTTGTACCGCTTAACTATCTCACGCCTTCGAGCTTGAAAATCAGGCAATTTTTTCAGTTGCTGGATGCCGATAGCCGCTGAAATATCAGGCATGTTGTACTTGAAGCCAGGCCGGATCACCTCATAATACCATGAGCCCTCGGATGAATACCGCTTCCATGCATCGCGGCTCATCCCGTGCAGGCTCCAGATCCGGGCCCCTTCGATAAGGTCCGGCCCCCCTGTCAGCATCCCACCCTCTCCTGTTGTCAGATTCTTCGTTGCGTAGAAACTGAAGGCGGTCAAATCCCCAATCGTATCAATAAACCGGCCTTTGTATTTTGCAGGCAGGGCATGGGCGGCGTCTTCAACTACCCTCAAATCATATCTTCGGGCCAATTCCATAATGGCGTCCATATCGCAGGGATGTCCGTAGAGATGAACAGGAAGGATAGCTTTGATTGCAGATTTCGGATTGCGGATTGGAGTACATCTTGAACTCTATTGGGATCGATGTTGAGGGTGTCGGGTTCTATGTCGACAAGAATAGGTTTGGCACCGACCTGCTCAATGACATGGACAGTGGAACAGAAAGTCATCGGTGTAGTGATAACAACATCCTCAGATCCAATGCCCAGGGCGGCCAACGCCACGTGCATTGCTGCAGTACCCGAGTTAAGAGCGAGGGCTGAAGCAGATCCAATGTCCCGAGAAAACTCATCCTCGAATCGCTTGACCTTTGGACCTGTGGTAATCCAACCGGTTCGGAGACTCTCCACCACGGCATCGATTTCTTCTTGACCAATCAACGGCGGCGAAAAAGGAAAGAAGTTATCAGCACTTGTATACTCCCCTGTTGACAGGAGTTACTAATGAGTCCATTATTGAAAAGACATATTTTGGAAAATCTCCCCTGACCCCTCCCGTGGTCGGGTGTCGGTACGACAGTCGTTCCGACTCTTTTCGACTTTGCCAAAGAAAGAGGGGAAGGAGGGATTAGAGAGCTGATGTCTGGACAATTATGGCCTGATTTGTATCATTGCATAAGCATCCTAAAGATCCATGCGGAGGATTGTCGGCAATTGACAAGTAACTCCCTTTGTGTTAATAAATGTGTGAAAGAAGGTGTGACATGAAAGCCAAAAGTTCAACTCGGGTGATCCGCCGCAGCGTTGCTTTACCTCCTGAACTTGTGCAAGAAGTGGAAGCTGTTGCTCCCTCCAACCTGAAGGGAAACTTCAATCGCCTCGTGTCTGTGGCGTTGCAAAGGTTCGCCAGGCAGCGTAAGGCAGAAGCTTTTGAAGAAGCAATGGGCCGGATGGCCGCTGACCCTTCGATCAGGGCCGAATGCGCAGCCATCTCAAAGGAGTTCCTGACGACAGAAAGCGATGGATTGAAGAATGATTAGCCGCGGCGACATCTATTTTGTCAATCTTGACCCCACTAAAGGCCGGGAACAAGCCGGATATCGCCCCGTATTGGTCGTTTCGGCTGATGCAATCAACCGGCAGCCCCTTGTCGTGACAGTGGTCATCGGGACTGACGCAAAGAATGTCCCTCATGATTATCCGACGAACGTCAGGGTAACAGCCCGGGAAACCGGCCTTCCCAAAGATACTGTTTTCCTCTGCTTCCAAATCCGTTCGCTGGACCCGTCCCGGTTTTTTGATCCCAAAACGAAACGACCTCTTCTGGCTGGAACCCTTCCCCCACGGCGAATGGAGGAGATTGACGAAGCCCTTAAACTGGTTTTCTCCTTTTGACCCGGATCTTCTCCTCCGCGAGCATTTAACGATGATTCGCTCCTTTGCCGTCCACGCAGGCACAAATAGGGCGACAGGATTACTATTCATAGTTGATGAAAAAACCTCGAAGATAAGGGGCTGCGAGGGGGGGACAGCATGCGAAAAATGAGAACTTCGCTCATTAGGAATGTCCAAAATTTGACGCTTTTCCGCCCAGCGCCGAAAAACTCCTACCCCTGCATGCGATAGAATCAACGCCAGTAAACCAATCCCTATTATCTGAAAAGCGAATATCAAATTCCATTCCCCCTTAATATAATTACACCTTCGAAGTGGAATCGGGGGGTACCTTGTTCAGGGAGCCAGCCAGATGGATGAAAGTGGTTAATCAGTTTTTGGGGTGGTTTTTCTAATTGACAACATTCAACACATCGTTCACTAAATTAGCATTCAGGACATCGTTCACAAGCAATGGGTTAAGGCTATTTAAAAATATATTACTCTCTCCCGGATGCCTCACAAATGCAGGCTTATCCTTAAGCCTTGAAGTTATTGTTTGAACGGCTAGAAGTGCTCAACTGAACGATGTTGTGAACATTTTTCTTGTGAACGATGTCCTGAACGTTGTCATCTAATCACTAATCACCCTGGCGGGAACCCCAACAGCAACGACATTATTGGGGATGTTTTTATTTATGAAACTGAAAGCTCCGATAACTGAGTTTTCTCCGATAGTCACACCCGGCATGACAACACTGTGGCTTCCGATTTTACAATTCTTTTTTAAACTACCTTTCCTTCTTTGTTGTCGATTGTGGAAACCGAATAAATTGAGCAATGTGATCCGATCTGAAAAAAATCTTCGATTACCACTTCATTCCTTGGCATAGGCTTTACACCTCCGAGGTGTAAGTGGGGGCTTTTTAATTATTTACAATTATTATTCTTGCGCTTTCGTTCCTGCCGAGTAACGAAGAACCATAACCCAAAACAAAGCGCGGGGAGAAATATTGTCACTGCGGCATCGGAGCCAGGTACATCCAGAAACCAAATCAGCGCAAGAGCGAGTCCGAAAGAGGTCATAGTAACATAGAGCAGGGTAACGAAGCGATGACTATGGCCTGCAATAACCAGGCGCTGATAGAGATGGGAACGATGGGCTGTGAAGACGTTTTCTCCTTTTCTTAGACGGCGGAAAAAGGTAAAGGAAGCGTCAAAGACAAAAGGCCAGACAAGCAAGACACCGATCAGGACAAAGCGCGGGTCATCTTTGGCGGCGATAACGGGCAAGACAGCAAAGGTATATCCCAGGAATGCGCTCCCCACGTCGCCCATGAATATCCGGGCAGGGGGCCAATTATGCCAGAGAAACCCTAAACTGCTGCTGGCCAGCAACAGGCCCAACATGGCCACCGGCGGTTGATCTATCAAACAGCCCAAAACGGTCCATCCTGTACCTGCGACTACTGCCTGTCCCCCGGCAATGCCATCAATGCCATCCATGAAATTGTAAGCGTTCGTTAACCCGACAATCCAAAAGAAGGTGATCAGCAGACCAAACCATCCAAGAGGGAGCTCGCCCAAAAAAGGAAGAACCACCTTATGCCAATAACCGGAGCCAAGAATAACGAGGATGGCGCTAAGGCTATGCGCAGCAAAACGTATCCGGTTAGGAAGAGGCCGGAGGTCGTCCAGCCAACTGACAGCGGTTATCACGATGGCCCCGATGAGATAAGAGAAAATGGGCTGGTGGGGCCAGGTTGAACCAAACATCCAGGAGATAGCAAACCCGGTAACTGAGAAAAAAACAATGACAATGCCACCGCCCCGAGGGACGGGATGAATGTGTAAGCTCCGATCATTGGGGATATCCAAAATTTGACGTTTTTTCGCCCAGCGGAGAAAAACCCCCACACCGAGATGCGAAAGCAGCAATATTAATAAACCGACTCCAGTTAAAATCAAATTTACACCTCGGAGGTGTAAATAAGGAAATTTTATTCAAGGGATAGGTTTTTTATCATTGCCAGCTCCCGCTGGTAATCCTTCCTTGAATGAACAAACTCCCTGTAATCAGAAGGGGTCATCTCTATAAGACCGGAATAATTACAGAGAATCTTTTCCTTACTGATCTCCCCGGTATATTCCCTGAAGGATGAAAAGTTCCAGCTTTCCGGACTCTCCACTAAATTTGCAGTGGAGGGGTTTAAGTGTATATAGCGGGTTAAGTGAAGAAGTTGGTCATCTGCACTCACATTTACATTCCTGAAACGACTCTCCCATAAAGGGCCTTTTCTTTTATTCTTAATATTGAAGTATCGGCTATAGCTATTTAGAATATTGCTCATAAAGGTTGAGATCCCATTCCTTTTCAACTGCTTTAATAAAAGATGAATATGAGTTGGCATGAGACAATATGCAATTATTTGTACCAGTCTATCCTTCTCATCAAAATGATTCTTAAAATAATTATCCTTATCTTTGAGTTTCATAAAAATTGAAAACTTAAGCGGCAGGTTTTCCACCTGGTAGAATTTTAAGAGGCCTCTCATTCTTTCACAATCTGTTATTTTTCTGAATACTTCAAACCCTGCAATACTCTTTGTAAAAACATGATAAACTTCTCCGTTAACCAAAAGATGTTTTCTCATGATTTATATCCGATTTCCACCTCCGAGGTGGATATGGATAATTACACCTCGGAAGTGTAAGTGACTATCCAACCTTCTGTATCAATGCCGAGGGCTATCAGGAAAGCTTCTCCTCCCCGATGGATGGTGTCAATAAAAACCGCAAAAGGAACAATATCCGAAAGCGAACGCTCCTTGAAATCTTTGAGCCTCTGAACCGTCGCCTCTACCACATGGCGGGAGACTGACCCCGCAGAGACTCCAAATGCTCCAGCTGCTTCCATCAGCGTCTCCCGATACTTTCGGGCCGAAATGCCCAGTAAAATCTTGTTCAAAAGTTCCTGCGAAAATACTCCTGGCTTCTTCAAGGCTTCATAACTCTCTAAAGGAATTTCTCCCTCTGGCCCCCGAAGCCTCGGATGTCTTACCGAGATCTTACGGTCTCCCATGTAGAGGGAACCCTTTTGATAAGCCCATTTATAGAGCTCTGCTTGCAACGGCTGATATTGTGGCCCTGAACGCTCTTCCCGCTCCATATCCATGATCGCTTCAACGAGCAAAGTCCCTAACTCCTGGATGAAACTATCCAGCCCCTGTTTTCCTGCTTTGATGACTTGATACATCCGATCGACCAGCTCTTCTTTGCTGAATGCAGCTTCCAATCCCTCTCTTGCTTTTCTCCTCTGAATCGTGTTTAATCTCATTGTGGCTCCTTTCTCTAAAAGTTTTCTGGTTCCGTGGATTATTCCACGGTGGGAGCCACATTTCAAATTTCAACTAAAAATAGTATAACCTCGGCCCAATTCAATAATAGACCTATCAGTGCCAATATTGACAAGAGAGGAAATGTTCTTTACGAGGAGAGTATCTGAAGAGCTAAGGGGAATCGGGACCTCCGCCAATTCCAACTCCCCCGTCTTATAATTTTGAATGATTTGTTTCATGATTTCTTAAGACTGATTTAAAAATTCATAAAATTTAAGGAAATTAGGAGGTTAGGGATTCACAGAATAGGTTCTAAGAAAATGGTTTTTGATGATGAGAGGTCAAATCTTAAGTTGACATTACTTCGAAGTTCAAAACATCAAGGGGATTTTTAGGGTTTTCTTGAAAATCCCATTTGTTCAAAGTTTCGATCAAACGAAAAAGCTTCCTTAATATCGAAGAGTTCCATGATCACTTTGCTTGTGCAGTCCGTGAAAGACCAAAATTTATCCCGATTGAACCTCTCAAATATCTCCCAGGCAGATTCTTCTATCTCTTCCGTCACATGAACGACGTGCAATAATCCTTTGTCTCTCAGGGCTCTGATTCTTTTTGCGGACTCGATTGTCCTTTCATATCCAATATTGGCAAGGAGAAGGGTATAGGTCTCATCCTGGATAAAATTGCTTGTATAAAGCCTGTATCGTCTGTTACTGATCTCGTTTTTAAACGTAAGAGCCTGTTCATAATGGATGTCTTTTCTATTCTCAAGAGCAACCCATGCACTGGTGTCGATAAAAATTCTCATCTATCCAATCCATATAGATAGAAATCGTGTTTTTCGGAAGCATCTCTCCATCTACCTTCGATGGCATCCTTGCCAAACTCCGCCCATATTGCCCATGCGTCGTTGTTGCCTTCTTCAGATAGATGCTCCAGAACCTCAATGGCTTTTCCGATCTTTTGATCTGGAATTTCATCTACTAAACCTTTAAGAATCTTTCGCATGGTATCCATTTCTTCTCTCCTCTACCTTTAACGATATTCTACCATACCCAACCTCTCATTTCCATCCCTTCCTCGTCCCTTGCCCCTCGCCCACCACTTCTTTAATAGATTCACTGCTTCGTCCATTGTCCATGGTTACATCCGCGGTCTTAGCGTTTACCGGACTTTACGGAGCACTCTTTTGCGGTCTTTGCGGTTACTATTTTTTACGGTCTTTGAATAATTATTTTGCGCTTTTTGCGGTTATCACCCTTTGCGCTATTTGCATTTATGAGGTTTCACTCAAAAAATGAGTCAGAGGGTCTAAAAGGATAGAAGGCTATCACAAACCTTACCTTCCAGAATTCTGTCTTTTTCAATTTCAACTGGTATTATGAAAGGAAGTTGACTCAAAAATTGAGTCAAAGGGTTTAATAAAATTGGAAATTCACAATTCAAAATGGGAAATCCTAATTTTCATTTAGAAAAGGCCCATTTTTCTCATCTCCCTGACCGTCTCCTCCCAGCCGGTCAGGAGGTCGTACTTTGGTTGAAAGCCTAATTCCTTTTGTATTCGGCTGCTGTCCACTGCTACATCCTCAATGTATTTATCTATAGTAGACCTCTCAATTGGAGATTGAAGCCCAATCAAATGAGCAACATCTTCAACCATGCCAGCTGCAAAGCGCACCGGACCCACCGGCAAGGATAGGCGAGGAGGTTTACGGCCTAATGCTTCACACACCGCTGCAATTATCCCATTCAATGTATGAAACTGGCCATCGGAAACATTGAAGATTTTGCCTGCAGCAGCCGGATGCTGCACAGCTAACAGCGCAGCCTTTGCAACATCTCGATCATATATCAATGTACGCCGATTGCTCCCGTCGCCAATGGGAATAAATCGCCCATGGGCCAAAGCTTGAACCAACCGCTGGTAGTTCCCTTTAATCCTCGATCCATAAATTGCCGCAAAGCGCAATACTGTCCCGAGAGGTTGTCCATCCATCCGTTTCGCATCAAGCACGATCCGTTCTGCGGCTAATTTTGTTGTGGCATAAAAAGTATCCGGCTGAGTTAGTGTATCTTCAGTCAAAATCTGGTTGTAACTATTCCCATAGACGGCAATGGTGCTAAAAAAAACCAACCGTTTTACACCAGCCTCGACAGCAGCTTTGACCAGAGTCGCTGCCCCACGGATATTGATTCGTTCATATTTTTCGAGTAGGGTAGGGGGTGGATTGGTGATATGTAGAAGGGCAGCTAAGTGGATAACAGCTTCAACGCCTTGCATAGCCGATTGAACTGCTGATTGGTCTGTAACATCGCCTATGCGAACTTCGATATCGGGAGGTAAGGATCCAGCCTGGGGGGCATCGATCGACAAAGTGCGGATAGAATGGCCAGCTTTATGTAATGCCCCTATAACCGAGGGTCCAACAGCTCCCGTAGCTCCAGTGACGAGGGTAAGTCGCACATTATTCACCAAAAAATTTCATTTGCCATCTGTCTGTATGCTTTGAACTCATTCCCCTGTCATCCTTAGGCTTCTTATTCGGTCATTGACCGACAAATTCGGACAACAGGTATCAGGCAGGAGATCTATTCAAAAGTCAGGATGCGTTGGCTTTCCTGGAAACAGATCTTGAAACGATTAAAAATATCGGTTCTTCCCAGTAGATTGAAACCGATGCCGAGTTTTTCTGAAAACCCTATCTTTGCCTTCATCCGGTCTGTCCCAATTTGAACTTCAAGATCATGCAGGTAGACAGGAATGAAGCTCCCATCACCAACCTGCAAATACACATTGTTTCCGGAACGATAGTCAAAGCCGACACCCTCGGCAATCTGCGCATGAAGCAACGTAAAGAAAGCTCCCGAGTCCACGTACACTTCGATGGGGTACCATATCTCACCCAGTTTAATCCCTATTGTAATCATAGGAACTAAACGTCCACGGAATGCTTTGTAATGGTAAACGTGCGACATGACGTCCTTGAACAAGGAACTTTACAGGATGGACTGCAGATCTTCTTCTCGGGGGACACGGAAGACGAGTGGGATAGATTCCGGGTGCAACTCGGAAATACGTTGATAGATATCCGTCTCACTATCGCCAACCAAAATGATCTGGCCTTCCTGAATAGCTACCACCTTCCCGGAGTAGCTGGTGACTAATTCCTCCATATGCTCCGTTAACCATTCATCATATTTCTCAAGCTGTGAAGCTTCCATTGCTTCTCCTCATCTTCAGTATTTTGAAGTATTTCCTTTAAATTAAATATACAACCAACCGGCCTGGATTTCCATGACAATGTCTGTCCCAATGGCTGAGGCGCCTGTGTGGGTTCATCCAGTCTTCGAGCAAGCCAAAGATTTAACATTTGTCAAACGTCTATCGCTCGCATGCTCTTGTATCTCTGTTTGGTATAGTCAAGGATGTAAAATAGGTTGACTCAATAATTGAGTCAGGAGGTCTGGTTGATCTGGTTGGTTTAGTCTATCTCGTTTGTTTCGTTTATCTGGCTTGTTTGGTCTATCGGGTCCGGTAACTTATCAACGTATTAACCTATCAATTGATAATAAAGGTCTAATGCCTTATCAACTTATCAACCCATAATGATTCTTCCAATCTTCTTGTTTTATTTCTGTTTACTCAACTCGGCGATATTGAGGGCGTTGACTTAAAAATTGAGTCAAAAAGGCCAAAAGATGACTGAAAAATGAAGTCAATTATTGGAAAGATTTAGATCCAAAATTCGCAATCCGAAATCCCTGCCCGTCTGGCAGGCGGGCGCAATTCGGAATGGAAACTTCTTATCTTCGTATTTTCCCCGGCTTCAAAGAGTAACTTCCCCAATGCGAACTTCGACATCATCAGGAAACATTCCAGTTTGTGGCGCATCAATCGAGAAAGTACAGATAGAATGTCCGGCTTTATGCAGCGCCTTCACAACCACAGGCCCAACAGCCCCAGTCGCACCAGTAACAAGGATAAGTGGCACAATATTCACCAATAGACCTCATTTGCCATCTATTGCTATGCTTTAAACGCCCCCAGTTGACTCAAAAATTGAGTCAGGTAGCAGGCAGCGCATCTCAAGGATTTATCACCATCTCTTAAAGCTGACATCCTGTGCTTCGGGTCCAGGCTTGACAAGAGGGTGATATAGATCTATGATATAGATGTCAAGGCACAAAACAATCCAGGAGGATTGAGCCCATGGCAGGCAAAAGGACGATTATTACGGTTTCAGACCAAGAGAAGGAATGGCTTGGAATTTATACAAGAACCCAAGGCATCTCGATGGCTGAGGCCATCCGACGGGGAATCGCTTGTCTCAAGGCCTCTCAGAGTTTGGCCTTGTATCAGAAAATAGTCAATGACACCAGAGGGATCTGGTCAAAAGGAGAGGGATTGAGTTATCAGGAGCGATTAAGAGCAGAGTGGGAGCCTTAATGATGTTGGATCGACTCCTGGATTCTGTGATCCTCATCGACCATTTTAATAACATTCCCGCAGCATCAACGTTCGTTGCTGGTCTGAACCCTGCTGAAACAGCTATCTCCGTAATTACCTATGCCGAAATTCTTGTTGGTTTTGAGGACGAGGCAGCGGAAAAGGTAAAAGCCTTAATGGCACACTATGAGATCTTGAATCTGGACAAGGACATTGCGGAAAAGGCTGCGTCACTGAGACGCCAATATGGTTGGAAGCTTCCCGATGCTTTCCAGGCAGCGCTTGCCCTCTATCATCATCTGAAACTGTGCACAAGAAATACTAAAGATTTTAATCCCCAGAAACATTCTTTTGTTGAAATACCCTATGAATTAAATCCCCCTTAAATGGTCTTCTGATATACTTCTAAATCTCTAAAATGTCTTAGCTCTTTTTAGCTCCCCATCCGATCTTGTCATCTTAACTTCTGATCTCACAAATTCATGAATTAGATGGCTTCGTATCTTTATTATTTTCAATACCTTGTCATCTTCATAGCTTCTTATCTTCCCCTATTTTCCCGGGTTCGTAGGGTAGGGGGTGGATTGGTATTGTGTAATAGGGCTGCCAGATGGAGAACCACGTCAACATCTTGCATGGCGGATTGGACTGTCGGTGGATCTGTAATATCACCAATGCGGACCTCGACGCCGACAGGAAGCGATCCGGGTTCCGGTTCATCGATTGACAAAGTGCGTATAGAATGTCCGGCTTTATGTAATGCCTCTATAACCGAAGGCCCAACAGCCCCTGTCGCACCGGTAACAAGAATGAGAGGCATCTTCCTTATCAATGTCGCAGTTCACAAGACCGCTCACAACTTGAGGCTAAAGTGTCTCTCTGCTGCAACTCAGTGATCAGTTCATGATAAAGAGTGCTAACGGTGGGACGAGAGTAATCCCGGAGGATTGAATTTCTGGCTTTCAAACCTTTTTCAAGCCAAACATCTCGCTGAACGAAAGCCTTCCAGATGGCATCAGAGAGTGATTTCGCATCGCCTGAATCAACAACAACACCTCCATCTGCCTTTATCACTAAGCGTGCAAGGTCAGAATTGGCATCGGTACATGCAATCACAGGACGGGCGCATGCCATGATTCGATACACTTTTGATGGAATTCCATCATTACTTGTACCGGGCGCTTGTGATACGAACGAGGCATCAGCAGCTGCATAAGCTTCGGCCATTGAGGAGTAGGGCTGATAAGGAAGGAATGTAATATTTGGTAACTGTAAGTGTTGTGCCTGTTCAATCAGTGAAACTCGCTCGCTACCATCTCCCATCATCAGGAAATGAATTCCGAACTCATGCCGCAACAGATGTGCCGCTTCAATTAATTTGTCTAACTCCTGCGGCTTGCCCATATTCCCTGCGTAACTCACCACAAACTTGTTATGGAGACCATACTGGCGGCTGAACTTATTGTCTTTTGGTAACGGACGAAAATCTTCGATATCCACAAAGTTTGGGATAACCCGAATCTTCTCTTCCGGAATACCTTTAGCTCGGATATGATTTGCCATCCCCTCCGAGATTACTGCAAGTGCAGCCGCTTTAGCATAAACGAAATGTTCCAGAGTCTGCAGGCGTTTGATTACGAATGAATTTCGTATCATACCCAGATTAACGGCTACGTCGGGATAAATTTCCTGAACATTATAAATAAAAGGGCAATTATGCCGTAATCCCAGCAACCAAGCGCATACTCCGATTGTTAGTGGAGGAGACGGAGCTAAGATAACATCCGGCTTAAATTGGGTCAAAACACCTCCCAATGTGCTGATGGCATGAAATCCCAACCAAGCAACAATGCGAAGTAACTTGTTCTTTCCTTTGCGTGGCATCCACCCATGCAGCACCTCCATACCACGATAATTGCTTCTCTGAAGGAGCTTCCCCAAATAAGTATGAAGTGGTTGATGAAGCAATGCTTCGGCGTCTTCATTATAATGTGGTACAGTCGTGATCACAAAAACAGTATGTCCCCTGGCATTAAGGTCTAAAGCGAGGTCTCCCATAATTTGAGCTGTTGACACGTTATCCGGCCGAAATACGAGGGAAAGGATTAAGACATTAGCCATAAACTATCGCTTTATTTTCGATTTAAAGGGCAGAACACAAATTATAGGGATTGAGGGGTTTATTAGACTTTTCGTCGCCACACTGTTTGATTCACGTAATTTGTATAGCTCATAATAATGCGTACGACCTTTTCTGAAACATTCGGTACGTCATAATCCTGCACGATGCGCAGAGTTCGATCTGTACCCCTTTTTTGCGTCTCCAGTATACGAAGGGCTTGATTTATAGTTTCCCAGTTGAGCCCTGTCATCATTACTGATCCCTCTTCCATACCTTCTGGACGTTCATGTGCTTCACGGATATTGAGGGCTGGAAAATTAAGAATCGATGATTCTTCAGTTATTGTGCCACTATCCGAGAGGGCAGCAAGGGCATTCACCTGAAGCTTAACGTAATCAGTCATATTAAAGGGTTTGTGAAGTTCAACCATGTCTGGAAGTTTGATCCCCTCGGATTCGATGCGCTTGCGAGTGCGCGGATGGGTAGTGACGATAACCCGTTTCCCGTACTCGTTTACCAACCCATTCATCACGTTAATCAATCCCCGGAAATTACTCTCAGAGTCCACATTTTCTTCCCGGTGGCAACTCAGGACGAAATATTCCCCTTCTTTCAGATTCAGCCGATCTCTGATATCCGACTTCTGAATTCTGGGCATGTAAAAGTATAGCACCTCATACATAGGGCTACCTGTTTTTATTACACGGTCAGGTGGGAACCCTTCCCGGAGGAGATACTCCCGTGCGATATCACTGTACGGCAGATTTATGTCACTGATGTGATCAATAATCTTTCGGTTTATCTCTTCTGGAACCCTTTGATCAAAACAGCGATTGCCTGCTTCCATGTGGAAGACCGGGACCTTCCTCCGTTTGGCTGGATAAGCCGCAAGACAACTGTTGGTGTCTCCCAATACCAAAAGAGCATCAGGTTGCTCTTTCTCCAGAATCTGGTCAACACGAGCAATGATCTGTCCCACGGTTTCACATGCGTTTTTACCAGCAGTTTCAAGAAAGTAATCCGGTTTGCGAAGCTCTAGATCTTCAAAAAAGATCTGATTCAGCTCATAATCATAGTTCTGTCCGGTGTGCACAATGACCTGCCTCATATAACGGTCCAGCGCCACCATAACTCGTGAGAGGCGAATAATTTCAGGTCTTGTCCCAACAACAGTCATCACTTTCATAGCTGCTCCAGAAATCAGATGTCAGAAATCAGGGATCAGAGGTCAGTGATCTAACGTCAAAAAACCCCTCGGGCTCTTGAGCATACTGCCAAGCATTTTTCCTATCTCTTCGCAAAGACTTGCCATTTCATTGTACTCTTCTTGGGTTATGTACCCGCAGTCACGGGCAAAATCCAAGGATGAATCTGTTTCGCTGTTCTCCCCGTCGCAATCGGTCAACTTACTTATGAAATGGGCTTCGTAACGACGCTTGGCCCATGCTTCACGCAAATTGAGGCATACAGACCGAGATGAGCGGCGTACCTGACTGGTCAGCGCATACTTCTCTACATCGGGAAATTGTTTGGTATTACTATACACCAACATAGCAAGTTGATAGGCTTTTTTATACACAGATAGGTCTTTAGCCGAATTGATCCGTACCTTCCGTTCAGTCACATCTTCCCCTGATCTCTGACTTCTGATCTCTGTTCTCTGCTATTCTCTCTGCCCTCTGCTCTCTGACATCCGACCTCTGATTTTTGATCTCTGATCTCTGTCCTCAGACCTTTTCGTAATAGGTGTCTGAAGATGCTGGATCGAGAATTTCGTTTGCCCAAAAAAGGACAATAAGATCCTTTTTTCCAACATTTTCAATAGAATGGGTATACCCTGGAGGGATGTCGACTACGCGGAACTCACGACCGGAAACCGGGTATTCGATGACATCTCCGCCCTCTGATCTCGGCCCTCCGACCTCAGCCCTTTGATCTCGGCCCTCTGGTCTTATAGAGCGAAACCGGATCACACTTTCCCCGTCCAGGACGACGAATTTCTCCACTTTTGTATCATGGTAATGGTTACCGCGGGTGATCCCTGGCCTTGTCCTGGATACAAACATTTGGCCGAAGTGGGGTGATTTTAGAAGTTCAGCCAGCTCTCCACGCGGATCAATCTCTTGTTTTAAGGAGTAGGAGAAGCTATCTATAGGTAGATAGGATATGTAGGTGGCATAAAGTCTCCGGACAAAAGGGTCAGAAAATGTTGGTACCATCAACGAGTTCCGAGATTCTTTAAAAGAGCAAATTGTATCAGCCAGCGTACCAAGAGTCACGTGAAATGTTGGCTCAACATGAAAGAAGGGGGCCTCCGAGCTGGGGTGTTTTCCTCCCATTACCCGAATAAAGGCAGTAACGACATCATCAATGTAAACCAAATCAAGTTCTTTGTTTCGATCCGATATGTTTATGTCCAAACCATTTGCAATGTTGTAGCAAAATGTCGCAACGACTGAATTATAGTTTGGCCGGCACCACTTGCCGAAAACATTGGTCAAGCGGTAAATATAGACCGGTGCGGATGTTTTTCTACTGAATTCAAAGAGGATGTCTTCTGCCTTCTTCTTACTGATGCCGTAAGGATTATCTAATTCGGCCTGGACGGATGAGGTCATCACGATAATTGGCTTTTTATTAATCTCTTGGATGAAAGATACCATTGTCTGTGTTAGCCCTGTGTTTACCGTTTGAAACTCTTCTATTCTTTCCGGTCGATTGACCCCGGCGAGGTGATAAATAACATCCGCTTCTTTGAGGTTTGAGGTAAGGCTTGAAATGTGATCCCCGATATCAAAGCCTATTACTTTTATATCGTCAAGCCTTGATAAAGCGACACGCAAGTTTTTTCCGATAAATCCCTCGGAGCCTGTTACCAATACGGTTTTCACTTGATGGCCCCTTGCGAAAGTTCCTGTTCAATATAATCCAATTTCAATAGCATTGCCTTTATTTCTTCAACATTTAACCGGCGGGTATTGAAAGAATTATAATCTTCCATAAGCGATACTTGCTCTTTGCCTTCGGTAAAATACTTGCTATAGTTCAAATCTCTATCGTCAGGTGAGATTCTATAATAATCTCCACAGTCTTCGGCTTTTGCGAGTTCCTCGCGGGTCAGCAATGTTTCATGCAATTTTTCGCCGTGCCGGGTGCCAATTATTATTATTTCATTATTGGCCTCAAATAATTCTTTTAGTGCCACTGCTAAATCATTGATTGTCGCAGCCGGGGCTTTTTGAACGAATATATCGCCCTGTTTTGCGTTATTAAAGGCATAAGTTACCAATGAGATGGCATCATCCAATGACATCATGAACCGGGTCATATTTGGATCTGTAACCGTTATTGGCTTTCCTTCCTTAATCTGTTGTACAAACAAAGGAATTACTGATCCCCGCGATGCCATAACATTACCATAGCGAGTACCACAAAGGGTAATTTTTTCTATGTCTACCGTCCTGGATTTGGCAACCATAATTTTTTCCATCAGTGCCTTGGACATGCCCATCGCATTAATTGGGTAAACTGCTTTATCTGTACTCAATATGACAACCTTTTTCACTTGATTGGCTATGGCGGAATTGATCACGTTATCTGTGCCGATGACATTGGTCTTCACTGCCTCCATGGGATAAAACTCACATGAAGGAACTTGTTTCAGGGCCGCAGCATTAAATACATAATCAGCTCCTTCCATTGCGAAGTTGAGACTATTAAAATCACGAACATCACCAATATAAAACTTTACCTTGTCATTCTTGAGCGTTAGCCTCATATCTTCTTGTTTCTTTTCGTCCCTGCTGAAGACACGGATTTCCTTTATGTCCGTATGCAGAAAACGTCGCAAAACGGCGTTTCCGAATGACCCCGTACCACCCGTTACAAGTAAAACCCTATTGGCAAACATAACGCCCCTTAATTGTTGCGTTCAATAATAGAGTAAAGACCTTTGCGCAACACCCGATCTTTTTCGTATTTACTTTGTCTGTTCTGAATGAAATATACCGATTTGCAAATGTAACACTTTTAAATTAAAAGCCATTTCCAGATGGGAATCGCTTTTATTTTCTTCTCTATGGTGGTTTCGTCATCCCATGTTACAATCGTGCCTGTGGAGAGTGAAAGTTCATCCATTGCGCTTTTCAATCCATGGAGTTCTCTTGCAAAGGTCTTTATATCCGACATCTCCCAATTTGTTAACACTGAATTGCCCGCCGGAAGAATTCATAATATGGCGGACAAGATGTTTCATCACAATAATATTGCTTACCTTATGGCGCTCAAGGATGTCTTTCAGCAATACAGAATTAATATAACCCTGTAATACTTCAATACGAAGATTGCTATCCAGTTTCTGTACTTCCGGGAAACCTCCAACATCAAGATAATCTTTTACAGCCTTGCGTAATACGGAGGCCGTGTTCGCGCCAAACGTTTTTGGACTGGCGGAAAAAAGCCCGTGAAATTTCAAAAATTCCTCAAAACTGAACGGGAATATTTCTATCGTGAGAGAGCGCCCCCGTAAGCTGGTGGCTATTTCCGAGCCAAGTAACTTTGAAGATGAGCCGGTAATGAAAATTTGAAGATTTTCCGTATCCAGCAAACGCCTGATGAACATTTCCCATTGATCAATTCTCTGTATTTCATCAAAGAAAAAATAACACCGGGTATTTCGATGTTCGGGATATTTCCCGAAATAGACATCAAGAATTTCCTGAAAATTATTAACATTAAACTCAAGCAAACGATCATCTTCAAAGTTAAGATAGAGTATCTCCTCTTTTTTTATACCCGAGGCAATCAGTTCTTTTATTTTCTGATAACAAAACCAGGTCTTACCAGATCGCCTTATACCGATGACGACATCCGCCTTACCCCTTACTTCAGAAAATTCCTTATTCCGAGTTACCAGTTCAGGCAAATTCCGTTCATGGAAATCATCAATAAGTTGTGAAATTACATTTTTCATAATGGCAATTCTATCTCTTTTTGAGAGATAAATCAAACGATTATTATCTCTATTTTAGAGATAATAAATTAGAAACGGGGGCAGATACCTTAATCAATTTGGCTGCCCGATCTCGGGCATAAAACAACTTTCAAAGTAATTATCTTTTTTCTTTCGGATGTATCATTGATCTTCCGATTTTACCGGATTCACCGAGCATCCTTTCGGCATCCAGAATGGCAACGCCATCCATTTCCGGCGGTAGCTTGCCCTTCGCCGGCAGGAACAATCCCAAGTGGACTTGAGTCTTACCGGGCAGAGGAGGGACTTGACGATTTTTGAGAGCATGGATGATCACACCCACCTTGGAACTCGTCACGCCCTTCATCCACTTGCATTCGCCCAGGAACACGTGCCGCCGGTCGGAGGAAACGGAGACCACGTCCCATTCCGCCCCGGTTGACTCGCGGCTGGCCCAGTAGCGTCCGGCGGGTTCCCATTCGACATCCTGATATCCGAGCCGGTGCCACTGCTGTCGGCACAGGTCTTCCCAAACGGCGGCCACGTGGTGGGTCCAAGCCTCATGCGCATGTTGCCGGGCTGTCTCTGCGCCCAGATTCAGACCGCTCAGGTACGGCCGCACGCAGGCATACCACATAGCCAGGAAAGGATCAGCCAGCTTGTAGAATGCGCGGCGGCCACCGGCCACCGGCTGACCGCTGTCAAAGTCGTACGTTGCTTGGCGCTCAATTAGTCCAAGGTCCGCGAGATGTCGCAAGGGCTTAGCCAGCGTAGTGTCCTTCACGCCGAGACGCGCCGCCATTTCCGAGGGGCGACGTGCCCCACGACCTATCAGTTCGCAGACCGCACGCTCCAAGGCGGCGGCCTCCTCGTCTCGCAGCACCCGCTCCGCCTCGTCATGTAAGATACCCTGCGGCGAAAACACGAGGTGCTCCAGTGCCTCCTCAGCCTTGATGTATTGGCGGTCACGCATCAGGTCCCAGTAGCGCGGCACACCGCCGAACGCCGCATAGACCTCGATGGCGGTGATGGCATTCGGGAGTCCCAGCGCCGCACGAATCTCCGTGGCGGATAGTGGCTGGAGCCGCAGGAGAATTTGTGCCCGTCCATAGAGCGGCGCGTCGGAATTCAATACGAGCCCCTGCATCATACGTTGGCTGGACCCGCAGATAATGATCGGCAGGCGCTTGGCGTCCGGCGCATCCACCATGGCCTGCAGTACCGAAGGTAATTCTGGCGCCGATTGCGCCAGATAGGGAAATTCGTCCAACACGAGCACGGGAGTCGCAGCCAGCCCGCCTGCAACGCTGGGCGTAACACTGCGGGCAGGCCATTGCCGTTTCAAAGTATCCAACAGTGCTCGCCACGAGGGATATACGACCTCGCCGAAACCGGGCACCACCGACTGAAGATCATCAGCCAGCGCCGTTCGCTGGGAGGCAGGAGTTCCCTCCGTGGCCTGTACGTAACAGCCCGCCGTGCCCCCGAGCCAGTGGCGCAGAAGCGACGTCTTGCCCAGACGCCGCCGGCCGTGAATAACGCCCAGACGCGGTTCGTGTGCCCACCAATCGCGTAGCGTCTCAAGTTCCTGTGCCCGGTTCCAGAAGGCACTCTCCGTACTATTCTTTTTAGAATTATTCTTCACGGCATAATACTATCACATTCCGTTCATGGAAATCATCAATAAGTTGTGAAATTACATTTTTCATAATGGCAATTGCATCTCTTTTTTAGATAAAATTCAATCGATTATTATCTCTATTTTAGAGATAAAAATAGGAAATAGGGGCAGATACCTTAATCACTTTCCAGATCTTTTTATAATTCTGGGTCTTCTCCAAATCGTGTGGGTAAAAATAAGCCTAAAAATATCAAATAGCCCTTTATTTATGCGGTTTTTATGACTTGTAAAGGGTGTAAAAATAATGCTATGAATTTCTCAT
>Ga0194126_10000731_pt1 | contig 55290 bp, 65 predicted proteins | sample TA2KigC150mmetaG_FD_148641 | JGI IMG/M metagenome (GOLD analysis project Ga0194126, IMG submission 148641) | Freshwater microbial communities from Lake Tanganyika, Tanzania - TA2015035 Kigoma Deep Cast 150m | ecosystem: Environmental > Aquatic > Freshwater > Lake | place: Tanzania: Lake... | reverse complement strand
GCCGATGGTTCTCCGCTTCACGGGGACCGGGAACATCGACCTCGGAGGGTCCGGAGAGATCGAGCTCCGGACGTCGGGAGACCCGAATGACGCGAAGCTGATCACGTGCGGCGGGGGGGGGCACCTTGGTGCAGGATTCGACGCACACGATTCGCGGACGGGGGACCGTGAACCCGCGTCTCACCAACTACGGCCTCGTCTCCGCCGATTCCCCGGGGCGATCGCTCGTCTTCTCGAGCGAGCCGAAGACCAACCACGCGACGTTCCAAGCGGTGGGCGGGGGGGTTCTCGTTCTCGGCGCGGGCCCCATCACGCAAGGGACCGGCGGGCGACCTAGCGGACGCTCAGGTCCGCGGATCCGCGGGAGGCAGCCTGATCCACGGCGCAGACCACACGATTCGAGGAGAAGGAACGGTCTCCGTGCTCCTCACGAACCACGACCTTGTCGTTGCGGACCGTGAAGGGAAGACGCTTCTCCTCGGCACGAACGCCAAGGCGAGCGATGGTGTCCTTCGCGCGGAAAACGGCGCCCTCCTCGATATCACCGCGACGCTGACGAGCACGGGGCTGGCAGAAGCGACGGGAGGCGGAACCCTTCGGGCCGGCAATCCGTCCGGCAACTACTCCGCGGGCACTCTCACCGGAGGCACCTGGCAAGTCTTCGAGACCAGCACGATGCAGCTCATCGGCGCGAACATCCAAACGCTCGCGGCGACGATCCTTCTGGACGGCATCGGCTCGAATCTCTACCGAGACAACGGGACGACCGACGCTCTCACGAATCTCTCTTCGATCACGGCGGACGGCCGACTCGAGATCCGCGGCGGGCGGGCGCTCGCGACGGGCGTGTCGCTCGCAAACGGCGGGGAGATCGCGATCGGCGCGGGAAGCGTCTTCGCCGTCGGCTCCGCCTACTCCCAAATGGAAACCGGGGAGTTCGCGCTCGAGATCGCGGGAACGGACTCGACGGAGTATGGCCGCATGCGAGTTCCAGGGGCCGCGACGCTCTCCGGGAGACTCGTCATCGAGACCAGCGAGGGGTTCGAGCCGGAGGACGGGGACAGCTTCGCCGTGTTGACCTACGCGTCGCGCAGCGGCGCCTTCACCGAGATCGTCGCGGAGATCGATCCGGGCGAAACATGGGACACGGTTTATACACAAACGAAACTCCTGCTCATCTTCCGGCGGACAGAAACGGGGGTGGCGGAGCTTCCGGCGGACGAGGCCTCTCCCTCGACCGTTCGGTTCGGCGCTCGAACAGCCGGCGGCGGATCGATCGTGCTCGATCTCGCCCTCCCCTGGAGTGCGGAAGTGAGCGTCTCGATCTACGATCTCGCCGGACGGGAAATCGCGAGGCCGATCGAACGCGTTCTGTCGGTGGGCGAGCACGCGGTTCCGTGGGACGGAGAGAAGGATGGAGGCGGCCGGGCCGCATCGGGCGTCTACTTCGCCCTGGGGAGGATCCGGGCGACATCGGGAACGCTCGAACGGCGGGCGCACTTCGTCTTCATCCGGTAGTGATCGGCGGGAGGCTTACAGCCGGGCGGGTCCATCCGGCGAACGAAGAAGGCTCCCGGAGCGTTCGCTCCGAGCCCGGCGCTTTCGATCGGGTCCCGAGCCTCGCGCGACCGCGCGAATCAGCAGAGGCCCTGGCTCCCTCTCCTCGCTGCTTGAGCGGGGCGTCCCCCTGATGTCTTGCCCCGGCGGCCTCAAGGCGGTGGGGAAGACGCCCGAGGACCTGATGTCCGGCGTTCGCCTCGCCGACGAGAACACCTTCTTCTCGTTCACGAAGGGCCGGCTAGATCCAGGCTAGCCGGCCGGGAACGAGAGCGCGGCCGCGTCCACCGACGCGACGAGCGGGCAAAGTGCCCTCCACGCCCGCGCCACGTCTTGAGAAGCAAGGCGAGCGCGCCCGCCTCCCCTGTCCGCCTGCGGAAATCGTGCGTATAGTCTAATCGGGCGGCGGGGGGAGCGAGGGGTTCCGCCCGGCGCCCAACTCGTTTCTTTACAGGGGCTTTGGCCCCAAGGGAGGCTCGGGGATGTCGAGAAGAAAGGCATCGGCCGTTTTGGCGGCTCTCCTCCTCCTCTTCCTCGCGGCGAACCCGGCGGAGGGGTTCATTCGGCTTCCGCCGGGTCCGGGACCGACGCCGGTCTTCGATCCGACGAACGGCGACACGGACCCGGACGACTTCCCGGTGACGGCGCCGAGCGGTCCGACGGCGGAATTCGAGTCGACGGCCGAGGCCACGAGATCCGTGCGGACGTTCGCGCGGGTCCTTTGGATCGTCGCCGGATTTCTGCCGCGGTAGGTTCGCTCAAGAGGCCGAGGAGGAAGAGGATGCGCTTCGAGGAGCCGTTTCGCCTGAAGCGAAATCTGCACGAGATCCGCGAGATGCTCGGCATCCCGCCGGAGACGTCTCCTCGCGCGCTCTCCGACGACCTCGGCTCGATTTACTTCTCAACGAATCGATACAAGGAAGCGATCGAAGAGTTCCGGCGCGCGCTCGAGGGAGCCGAAGGAATGACGCGCGAGGCGCGGGCCGAGGTTCGCGAGAAGCTCGCCTGGTGTTTCTTCTGGACCGGAGGAATCGACGAGGCGTCGGCCCTCGCCGCCGAGGCAAAGCGAAGCGATGGGGTCCGCCCGGGCGCGCTTGTTCTCGATGGACGGATCGCGCTCGAGCGCGGGGATCTGGGCGCGGCTCGCCGGAAAGCGGACGCGGGCCTCGCCGCCGCCGAGAGGGAAGACCGGCGCGAGTGGGTCGGCCCCGCGCGATCTCTTCTTGGCGTCGTCGCGCAGCGCGAGGGGCTCGCCGCGGAGGCGCGCGATCACTTCGAGGAGGCGATGCTCGCCTATCGGATCGCCGGCGATGCGGAGGGAGAATGCCGGACGCTCATCCACCTCGGCACGCTTGCCAAGTCGGAGTGCCTCTGGACGGAGGCCTTCCGGCATCTCGATCGGGCGCGGCGTCGGGCGGAGGACGCGGGCTTTCTCTACCTCTACGGTTCGGCGAGCCTGAACCGCGGCAACCTCGCGTATCGGCTCGGGCTCGCCGTGGAAGCGGAAGCGGGGACGCGCGAGGCGCTCCGCGTCTTCTCCGAGATCGGCTACGAGCTCGGGAGCGCGCGGGCGCTGATCGCGCTTGCTCGGCTCGCGCTCGATGGCGCGCGCACGAGCGAGTTTCGCGAGCGAATGGAAGCCGCCGAGGCGATCTGCGCGGACAATCGCTTTCCACGTGAACGGATTTTGATTGAAGAGCTTCGCGCCGCGGATGAGGAGCGGCGAGGATTTCGCTCGCGCGCGGAAGAGCGCCTCCAGGACGCCCTCACCCTCGCGCGCGCCGTCGCGCCGGGCGGCGACGCCGCGGTGACCGTCGCTCTCGAACTTGCCGATCTTCTCCTTCGACGGGGCGCCGCCGAGGAGGCGGAGCGCCTCGCGCTCGAGCTCACCGGAACACTCGCGGCGCTCGGCGATCCGTCGCTCGAAGGGCGGCAGAGGCGAGTTCTCGCGGAGGCGGCGCTCGCGCGCGGCGACTGGCGGAGAGGCCGCGAGGAGATCGCGGAGGGGATTCGCTTCTTCGAGCGGATCGGCTACAAGCGAGATCTTGCCCGGGCGTTCGTCGTCGCGGGCCGTATCGAGGCAGGCCGGGGAGGCCGAGGCTCGACGGAACGGGCGCTCGCGCATCTCCTCGGCGCGAAGCGGATTTGGGAGGAGCTCGGAGAGGAAACGGAAGAAGCGCTCGTGTCGATCGATCTTGCGCGCGGTTGGATCGAGGTCGGCGCCTCCGCGGAGGCGCGCGCCGTGCTCGCCCGCGCGAACGATGTGCTCGCCCGCGCGGGGAACCCGGAGAAAACCGCGGAGGTCCGCGCGCTTCTCGCTCGTTTGGAACCCGTGCCCGCGGCGCCCGGCTCTCCGTTCGAAAAGATCATCACGCGCGATCCGGCGACGATCGAGACCCTCCGCATCGCGGAGCGCGTGAGCCGCTTCCCGGTGTCCGTGCTCATCGAGGGGGAGACGGGGACCGGAAAGCAGCTCCTCGCCCGCGCGATCCACGAGTCGAGCCCGCGCGCGGGGAAGCCGTTCGTGACGGTGAACTGCGCCTCGCTCCCGGAGCAACTGCTCGAGTCGGAGCTCTTCGGATACGTGAAAGGAGCGTTCACCGGCGCTGTCGAGGACCGCAAAGGGCTCTTCGATGAGGCGGATGGGGGAACGATCCTCCTCGACGAGATCGGCAAGGCGGGGCCTCACGTGCAGCGATCGCTTCTCCACGTGCTCGACGAGGGCGTGATCCGTCCGATCGGAAGCACGCGGAGGCGCGCGGTCGACGTGCGCGTCGTCTGCGCCACGTCGAACCTTTCGCTCCGGCGCGACATCCACGAAGATCGATTCCTCAAGGATCTCTTCTATCGAATCAACGACATTGTGCTCCGGCTTCCGCCGCTCAGAGAGCGGCGCGGGGACGTCGCGATTCTCGGCGCGCACTTCCTCGAGCGGTTCCGGAGAGAGCTTGGGCGCCCGTCGATCCTTCTCGCGCCGGAGGTCGAGCGTCTCTTCGAACAGTACGCGTGGCCGGGGAACGTGCGCGAGCTCGAGAAGGCGATCCTCCGCGCGGTCCTTCTCGCGCCGGGCGACCGGATCGAGATCGAGCACCTCCCGTCGGATCTCGTCTTCGAAGGGGATCCGGCGCGGTCCTCGGACGGGAAGGACACGCCGGCGGCTCTTCGGGACGAGATCGAGGCGCTCGAAAAGCGGCGCGTGGCCGATGTCCTCGAACGGCTCGGCTGGAACCGGAGCCGCGCGGCGCGCGAGCTGGGTCTCTCCCTTCGCGGTCTCCGCAACAAGATCCGGCGCTACGACCTCACCGAGAAGCCGGAGAAGCCGGCCTCCTCGACCATCCCATCCCGGCGCTCACGACGCTAGGACCGCCCTGTGGGCACCCTCGGCCGGGAACTTCGTTTCCATCTGGCAACCGGTTGTTCCGTAGATAGTTAAGCGAAACGTACGCGACACGGCCGGAAACCGGGTTCCCTGCTCGTGGAGAATGATCTCGCCCGCCCGCTCTTTCGTCTTGCCTCGATTCTAACGAAACTCCTTGCGAGACAATTCGTTGCGAGTCTGGACAGAACCGGCGCGAGGTCGGGCCCGCCATTTGCTCTTCTGAACGCCCAGCCGGCGGTTTCCGTCTCTTGGAATAGGGGCCGAGGGGCGGAAGAGCCCACGTCTCGAGCCATGATTCGGTCTTGAAGGGATGGGCGGAGCGGGCGCGCGAAGCCCGTCCTGGTTCGGTTCGGGCCGAGACGATCGTTCCTTGAGGGCGGGCACCGCACGGTCGACCGCGAACGACGCCGGACCTCCCGGATGCGGCGAGCCGGCCGATCCCGAGTCCGTGGCTTGCAGGGGGAGCCTAGGAAGCGGGATCCAACCCGGGACTCCGGGTCGTCGGTCGACCGATGCGGGCCCGTCCTTGCTTTCTTCTCCTTCCTTCGCACGCTCGTCTTCTTTCTCGCACCAGATCGAGGGGACGCTTCCCGCCCGCGCCGCATCTGCTATTCTCGGGAGCGAGCGGACGCGGAGGCATCTTCTTGAAGGTGAAACGGAAGAAGGCGAAGGCCGGATCCCGGCGCGTGACGGCGATCGCGATCCTTCTCTTCGCGGCTCTCGCCGTCCGGCTCATCTATCTTTGGGAGTCGGCGCGGAACCCGTTCTTCGGCCAGCCGATCATCGACGCCGCCGAGTACTTTGGTTGGGCGCGGGCGATCGCGGACGGCGAGTGGCTCTGGACGCGCGTCCACATCCACGGACCGGTCTATCCCTATCTCCTCGCGCTCCTTCTCCGCGCCGGCGCGTCGTACGGCTGGATCTGTCTCGCCCAGCATCTCCTCGGCGTCGCGATCCTGTTTCTTCTGTACGATGCCGGGAGGCTCATCGGCGGCCGATCGACCGGACTCGTCGCCGCCGCGCTCGCGGCTCTCTACCCGCGGTTTCTATTCCTCGAGGGGCTTCTGCTCGCGGAGACGCTCGTCGTCTTCCTGAACTTGCTCCTCTTGCGCGTCGCGCTCGGCCTCGCGCGCCGCGGCGTGCGGCCGCGCGCGTGGATGATCGTCGGGGCGCTCGCGGGTCTCTCCGCGATCACGCGCCCCACGATCCTCGCCGCCCTTCCGGTTCTCCTCTATTGGGCGTTCCGTTCCGGTCCGAGGGAAGCGGCGCCGCGCCGCGCGCTCTTCGTGCTCCTCGGGACCGTGCTTCTCGTCGCGCCGGTCTTCTTCCGAAACGCTGCGATCGGGGATCCGGTCCTCATCCAAGCGAACGGCGGGATGAACTTCTACATCGGGAACCGGGCGGGCGCGGACGGTCTCGCGTCGATCGCTCCGGGGTATGAGTGGAAGGCGATCGAACGACTCGCGACCGACGCCGGCGCGTTTCGAGAGGTCGATCGGGACCGCTTCTATTATGGAAAAGCGTTTGCGGAGATGGGGAAGGAGCCGATCCGAGCGGCCGCGCGCGCGGCGAAGCGTTTCTTGCTTTTCTGGGGCGGGTGGGAGGTCGAGATCAGCCACGACTTCGACTTCTTCCGCGAGAGGTCCGCCGTCCTCAAGATGCTCTTTCTTCCGGCGGCGGTTCTCGCTCCTCTCGCGCTCTTCGGCGTGCTTGTCGCGCTCCGCGCGAGCTGGACTCGGAACCTCCCTCTTCTCTTCCTTCTCTCCTATCTTCTCGCGATCCTTCCGTTCCCGTTCGCGTCTCGATACCGGATGCCGGTCTTTCCCGTGCATCTTCTCTTCGCGGCCGGCGCGGTTCTTCATCTCGCGGAGAGGGCGCGGTCGCGTGCGCGGTTCGGGAAAGCAGCCGCCGCGCTCGCCGCGCTCGTTCTGGTTCTCAACTTCACGCCTCTCTCCGTGCCGCGGGAGAGCGTGGTCCGCGCGCATCTTCATCTCGGGAAGATCCTTTATGACCGAGGGGATCCGCGCGCCGCGCTCGCGGAGTACGATCGCGCGCTCGAGCGCGATCCGGAGAGCGCGGACGTCTGGAACAACGTGGGCCTTGCGCGCGAGGCGCTCGGCGACACGGAGGGAGCGCTTCAAGCGTACCGGCGGGCGGTCCGTTCCGCGCCCCATCACGCGAAGGCGCGAGCCAACCTCGCCGGGATCTACTTCAACAGCGGAGCGATCGATTCGGCTCTCGTCGAGATGAAACGGGCCATCGAGGCGGAGCCGAGAAACCCGGACTTCCTGAACAACCTGGGTGCGCTTCTCATGCACAAGAACATGCTGCGGGAAGCGCTGGAGGTTCTGGAGACGGGGGTGAGCTTCGCCCCGGACAATCGCCCGCTTCTCTACAACCTCGGGCGCGCATACGAGCGGGCTCATCGGTTCGAGGAAGCCGAAGCGGCCTTCCGGCGTCTCATCGCGCTCGGAGAGACGAAAGAGGTTCGCCTGCAGCTCGGATACGTCGCCGAGAAGATGGGGAGACCGGAGACGGCGCTCGTCGAGTACAGACGTGCGCTCATGCTCGATCCGGACTATCCGGACGGAATGAAAAGTCTGGGCGTCTTTCTTCTCGGGACGGGAAACGAGGAGGAGGCGTTTCGCCTGCTTGAGACGTACCTCGAGCGAAGGCCGTCGGACGGACGGATTCGCGAGCTTCTGCGAAGAGCGAAGCAACACTAGAAAGGGAACGCCGGCCGAGATCTGCGGCCGCAGCGGGAAACGCGCGCAGGATCTGGGCTACACGCTAACCGGTTCCTCTTCCTTCTCGCGAATCCACTCGTTGAGACGCGTCCGCTCGAACCGCCACTGGTTCATGATCTTCTTCGCAGGGAGGACGCCGGCGCGCGCGAGGCGGTAGACCGACTTCCGGCTGAGCCGGAGATAGTCGGCGACTTGTTCCGCGGTCAGTATCTCTCGATCCATACATCCCTCCTTGGTTGGCGAAGCCTTCACCTCCCTATCGGCACGCGGGGAGAAACGGCTTAGGGCGGTTCGGAACGCCCCTGATCGCCCTCCGGGGGAGCGCCGGGCGCCCCGATTCCGTCGTTGGACCGAGCGGCGCCCGATCTTATCTCGAATGAACGGACTCCGCGCGTTTTTCCCTCGTTCGGAAGCGAGCTCGAAAGCCGCGGCCGGTCGGGCGGCGCGGCGCCGTAGAGCTCTCACGTTCGGCGCGGCACATGCCGAAACTCCATAGAGAGCGAGCCTTTGCCGGAACGGGCAGCTTCATCCGGCAGCCGCGATCGTTCATACATGAAAACAGACGGAGGAGCGCTGCGGATGAACACGAACAACGAAATACGCATCGAAGCGCGGGGCATGCGTTGCCCGCGGCCGATCGTCGAGCTGGCCAAGGCGCGGCGCCAGGCGAAGCCGGGATCCGTCATCGTGATCACCGCGGACGATCTCGCGTTCGAGAGCGATGTCAAGGCCTGGTGCGAGACGACGCAGAACGAGCTCGCGCGCTTGGAGAGAGAGGGGAACGTCGTCGTTGCGACCATCCGTTTGATGGGAGGGTTCTAGCTTGGAAGCTCGGACGGTCGATCCTGCACGGATGAGTGACCTCGAGGCGAGAATCGCCGCTCTCGAAGAGAGCGCCCCGCGCCGCGAGACGGAGAAGAGCGACTCGGTTTCGATCGTCTGCTTCAGCGGCGAGTGGGACCGCTTGTTCGCCGTCTTCACGATCGCGAACGGCGCGCTCGCACTCGGGCAGGAAGTGCACCTCTTCTTCACGTTTTGGGCGACGGCCGCCCTCAGGGATGCGGAAAAGACGAGCGCGAACAAGCCGCTCATGAACCGCCTGCTCGGGAAGTTCCTTCCGTGCGGAGCCGGGCGGGCGCCTCTCTCGAGAATGAACTGGGGAGGCTTGGGAAAGCTCTTCCTCGGGTATCGCATGCGGAAGCACGGGATCGGAGATCTCGACGAGCTGATCGAAAAAGCCCGGGAGATGGGCGCCCATTTCCACCTCTGCGACACATCCGCCGCGCTTCTCGGCCTCGACTGCGACGAGCTCATCGGGGACGGGTGCGTCGATCCGTGCGGCGTGGCGACGTTTCTCGGGAAGGCGATGAAAGGGCGGATGGTTCTCTTTGTCTAGTTCGCGTCGGCGCCGGTCGGCGCGGGCGTGAAGGGGAGGATGATGACGAACGAACAGAACGCAGTGGTCGTTCTCACGACCGGAAAGCAAGATCGAGGGACGCGCGCCACGCTCGCGCTCTCCTGGGCATGCTCCACCCTCGCGCTCGGCAGGAAGACCTCGATCTTCCTCACGATGGACGGAACGGTCTGGGCGATGGACGGCGCGATGAAGGGGATCCAGGTGGAGGGGTTCGAGCCGCTCGTGAGCTATCTTGAACAGTTCCGTTCGCTCGGAGGCCGGGTTCTCGTGTGCGCTCCTTGTACCAAATACTATTGCAGTATAAATGGAAACAAGACGAACGGACGTCTGTTGGACGGCGCCCAGCTGGTCGGTCTGGCCACTGTGGTCTCCGATCTCGGCCCGAACTCGATTGTGGTGACGTTCTAGCCTCGGGGGAAAGCATGGAAGACCGGACCCTGCCGAATCGCCCCGAGGACCGCGAGGCGGTCAACGAGCGGCTCGCGCTGGCGAACGTAGAGGCGGCGGAGCTTGTCGCCGAGCTCGAGGCAAAAAGCGAGGAGCTCATGAGGGCGAACCACCGGCTTGCCGAGGCGAACGTGCGGTCTGCGGAGCTCGTCGCCGAGCTCGAAGAGCGGAGCGAGGAACTCCATCGGGCGAACGAGAAGCTGGCGCGCGCGAACGCGATCTCGGCCGAGCTGGTGGCGGAGCTGCAGGCGCGGCGCGAGGAGCTCGAGTGGGCGAACACGAACCTCCGGCGGGCCGGCGAGGAGAAGAAGAGGATTCTCGGCGTCGCCGCGCACGATCTTCGCGGCGGAATCGGCGGCATCCACAATCTCGCCACGCTGCTCGCGGAGTCGATCGCCGGAGCAGCGGGGGAAGTCGCGCAGCATGTCGCGCTCCTTCGCGAGGAGAGCGGGCGTCTTCTCCGCCTGCTCGAGAGCATTCTCGAGGAGGCGAGAACCGGCGCGGGCAAGCTCGAGATCCAGCGCGTTCCGACCGATCTCGGCCTCCTCGTGCGCGAGGCGACTCGATTCCACGAGGGGAACGCGCATGGAAAAGGACAGCTCCTCGTCGCGGACGTTCCGGATCCGGCCCCCGTGGTCGAGGCGGACAGCCTTCGGATTCGGCAGGTTCTCGATAACCTCGTGTCGAACGCGATCAAGTACGCGCCGGGCTCGACGCGGATCACGGTTCGCGTGAGCGAAACGGGAAACGAGGCGCTCGTCTCCGTTCTGGACGAAGGCCCCGGGCTCAGCGATGAAGACCTCCAAAAGGCGTTCGGCGAGTTCTGCCGCCTTTCGGCCAAGCCGACCGGCGGCGAGGAGAGCCACGGCCTCGGGCTCGCCATCGCGCGAAGGATCGTCGAGGCGCACGAGGGGAGAATCTGGGCGGAGAACCGCGAGGACGCGAGAGGCGCTCACTTCGGTTTCGCTCTCTCCCGCGAGGGAGCGGAGATCAGTGCGCTCCGCATTCTCGTGGTCGATGACGGTTCAATCAACCGATCGATCGCGAAGAAGTTCCTCGAGAAGGCGGGCCACTCCGTCGATGTCGCGTCGGATGGAAGGGAAGCGATCGCGTGCTTGTCGCGCGAACGGTACGATCTCGTGTTGATGGACGTCGAGATGCCCGGGACGAGCGGGCTCGACGCCACCGTGGAGATCCGCTCCTCGGAAGACCCCGAGCGCCGGATCCCGATCATCGCGCTCACCGGCCACGCCGACAAGGAAAGCCGCGAGGCGTGTCTACGCGCGGGAATGAACGACGTCGTCGTGAAGCCCTTCGATCCGAAGACTCTGCGGCTCGCGGTGAACCGCTGGGCGCGAAAGAGCGGTCCTTCCCATTGATCCTTCTCCCTCTCGGAGAAACCGTTTGCGAACGGCCTCGTTCTCGTGGAAGATGAACAGTGCGTTCGTCTTCATCCGAAGGAGGTCCTTGCCGTGCATCCTCGATCGCTGATCGCTCTTCTCGTCGCGGTCCTCGTCGCGGTCTTGATCGCGTTTCTCTTCGCGTCCCGAGCATCCCGTTCCCCCTCCTCCGCGGGGCAGGGACAAGAGGCGACCTCCGGCGCTTCCCGCGCCTCGGAGACGCCGGTGCGCACGGTCATTCTCGATGTCGAGGGGATGCACTGCGCCAGTTGTGTGCGGAGGGTGACCGAGTTTCTCGAGAAAACGCCCGGGGTCGTTTCGGCGAAGGTGAGCCTGGAAGAGAAGAGCGCCCGCGTGGACCTCTCGACGAACGATCCGATCGAGGACGCGTTGGTGGAGGCGGTCGTCGCGGCCGGCTATCGGGCCACACCGCGCGCGCAGTAGGAACGTAACGGCGCCGATCAGTATTTCTTTCCCGCCGCGTACTCCGCGATTCCCCAAAGCACGCCGAGATTCACCGCGACCACGTCCAGGTGAAGGAAGAACGCGCCGAGAAGTCCGGCGCGCGCGCCCTGGCTTTCCGCGAGGCTTCTGATCCAGTCGCGGTTGAGAAGGAGAACGAGAGCGGGCGGGAAGAGAAGCGCCGCGAAGATCTCCCCTGCGGCGAGAAGGGGAGGCGCGATCCACGGAGCAAGGCACGAAACGAGAAACGAGGTCGGGATCGACGAGTAGTTCCCCTTGAGGATCCGACGGAAGCGATCGCGGATCTGGACCTTCGTCATGCCGACCGTCCGCCGGAAGTCGGTGCGGAACATGCCGGAAAGATCGTATCGCTTGATGTGTCGAAACTCCATCTCCGGAACGACCGCGATCCGGCATCCGGCGTCGGTGAGCCGCTTCCCGAGATCCGAGTCCTCGATGTTCGGCGTGCGGTAGTTCGGGTCGAAGCCTCCCGCCTGCTCGAATGGTTCTCGGCGAATCGCGACCGCGCTCGAATAGAGGACCGCCAGGCGCTCGGCCCTCTTCTTGTACGTGTAGTGGAGCCAGTAGTTCTTATAAACGCTCGCCGCGTTCGGGAACGGGGAGACCGCCGACTGAAGCCCGACGGCGACCGAGACACCCGGGTCGGCGAGGGCGTCCGCCGCCGCCCGAACGGCGTTCGGCTCGAGCACGACGTCCGCGTCGACAAAGAGAAGGATCTCCCCTCGCGCTGCCGCCGCGCCGGTGTTTCTCGCGCGTGCGACCCCTCCGGGGGGCTCGGAGGGGAGGATGCGCGCGGGGAATCGCCGCGCGATCTCCATGGAGCGGTCGGAGCATCCATCGTCGACGACGATCACCTCGTCCGGCGGTGTGCTTGATGCATAAATCGAACGGAGAGTCTCCTCGATCGTCGCCCCGGCGTCTCTCACCGGAATGATCGCCGCGATCGATCGTCCGCTCATCGGCCCCTCCCCTCCCGGCCGCCGGGCTCCCGGGCGAGAGCTTGCTCGAGGAACGGACGGACGAGCGGGTCGCGCGCCGCCCACTCGCGCACGGGAGCGCCGTCGATCGCGAGCGCTTCGGCGATCGCGTGAAGGGCCGCCTGGGATTCGCCTCGCGCCGCCGCATCCCTCGCGGCAAGCGAGAGCTCCGCCGCGCGCGCGATTCGATCGTTCTTCCAGGCGGCCGCCGGAAGCCCGGGGAGAGCGCGCGCCGCCTCCTCCGTGGTGCGCGCCGCCTCGGGAATCTTCCCGCGGCGGAACTGGAGATCGGCGAGGTTCGCCCGCGCGTGGATCGACGCAGGGTCGAGGCGGATCGCGCGAAGGTACGCTTCTTCGGCTTCGTCCTCGCGGCCGACAAGGGCGAGCGTGTAGGCGAGGTTATTGAACGCTCCCGCGTAGGACGTGTCCGCGCGGGTCGCCTCGCGGATCGCGTCGACCGCCACGTCCGGTCGGCCCGCCTCGCGGAGCGCGTTCCCGAGGTTATTCCACGCTCCGGCGAAAGCGGGCATGGCCTCGGCCGCGCCTCGGAACGCCTCCGCGGCCTCCTCGAAGCGCCCGGCTCGATAGTGGAGAAGCCCAAGGTTCATGCCGGCGTCGACGTGGCCGGGAGCGAGGCGAAGCGCCTCGCGGAAGAGGTCCTCAGCGCGCTGTCGGTCCCCGGCCTCGGCGTAGGCCCTGCCGAGGATGACCGTGGAGCGAACCTCGCTCGTCCCGCGTCCTTCGTAGAGGTTGAGGTGGATCGGGATCGCGAGGAGAGCCGCCGCCGCCGCGACGCCGGCGAACGAACGCCATCGGGCGGCGCGCGCATCGCGTGCGAGCCGCGCGATCGCGATCGCGGCGAGGATCGCGAGCGCGGGGACCGCGGTTTGGCGGTAGCGCGCGCACACGAAGAACGCGATGACGGAGGCGGCGTTCGCGAGGACGAAGAGGACGAGAAGATACGCCCGCCTTCGGTCGCGGGGAATTGAGAGGGCGCCCACGATCGCGAGCGGGAGGAGAAGCCCGAAGGGGAATGGTCCCGCGCGAAGGACCGCGTACAGCCTGCGGTCGAACTCGTAGTTCACGTCGAGCGGGATTTCGTACGCATTCATATAGAGAGCGATTTTTCGCGCGAGGAGGCCGAAGAAACGCCCCGGGTTCTCCCGGATGAAATCGAAGCTCTTCGCATACCAATAAGAAGAGATCTCGGAAGCCGAGAGCCTTCGCCCGAGATCTTTCTCCGCGAGCCGCCTGGAATCGTAGATGTCGATCGCCTCGGGAGTTCCCCCGAACTCGGGGGGCGGGACATAGACCCCGCGCGTGTAGGGGTTGTTGCCGAGATAGAAGCTGACCCCCCCGTGGGAGGAGATCGGGATGATCTCCTTGGAAGCGCGATAGTTGTGGAGTGTGGAGGGGAGGAGGGCGAGCGCGAACCCGGCCAGGAAGAGCGGGAGGCGCGCGCGACTCGCCTTCTCCGCGGCGAGAACCCAGAGAAGCGCAAACGGCATAAAAAACAAAAGGTTGGGGCGAGCGACCGCCCCGATCCCGAGGACGAGCCCGGCGGGGAAGAGGCCCTTCCCTTCCCTCTCGAGGGATCTCAAGAGAAGATGAAGGCTGAGAAGGCCGAGGAAGACCCCGAGGGAGGAAGCGAGCACCTGTCCTTCAAAATAGATGAAGGGAACGTATCCGAGAGCGAGAACGTACGCGACAACCGAGGTCGCCCGGCCGAGAAGGCGCCTCGCCACGAGGAAGACCAGCACGGCGGAGGCCGCCCCGACGAAATGCTGGATCAGACGCACAATCAATAAGTTATGCCCGACGAGCTGGAAGAGGCTGCCGAGCAGGTAGGGATAGAGCGGGGCCATGTGGAACGGCTCGTTGCGGAGCCACTTCCCGGACGCGATCTCCCGCCCCCATTCGTCGTACGACTTGGCATCCAGATAGAGGTGGTCGAAGAGAGGGGAACTCGTTGCCTCGGAAAGAAATAGGAGGCGCGGAAGCAGGGCGGCCGTGAAGAGGACGAGAAGAAAGCGGCGGTGCCCCATACCAAAGGCTCGCGCCCGCATCCCGATTTCATTCAAGAGGTTAGCCCCTCCCAAGAAGGCCTCGCGCGCGGCGAGACCCCTCGCCTCGCGGGGACGCGGGTGGAAAAGCTCTTTGACTATGGCAGAGGGACCGGTATCATGGCAAGGCGGTCCGGGAGCGGTGACGGGTTTCGTTCGCCGGATCCCCGTCTCCCCGGCGGGGCGAAAGATGAAAAAGAACGAAAGCCGTTGTATTTTCATTGACACCCTCGGGCGCGGGTGGTAGCTTGTAAGTTCTGTCTTTGCAGGTGCATCTCCTGTCGAGGTTCAACTGCTGGCGTAGCTCAATTGGTAGAGCGTCTCATTTGTAATGAGGTGGTTGGGGGTTCGATTCCTCTCGCCAGCTCCAAAGATGAGCGCGGAGATTGTCGAGCCGGTTAGCAAGCGGCGGAGAAGAAAGAGTCAGGACGTGGGGAGGTTCCCGAGCGGTCAAAGGGAACAGACTGTAAATCTGTCGGCGAAGCCTTCGGAGGTTCGAATCCTCCCCTCCCCATTCTTTATGGATAGAGGATTTTCTCGGGTCTTGCGGCGCGACGGCGGATGAGATGACGGGCGCGCGCAGCCCGACTGCGTCCCGGACGACGCGGTGTCGGGAACGCCCTGGAGGAGAGACCGAAGTCGATCCGCGCGAGACAACCGAGGTCGCTCGGATTGTGCGGGAATAGCTCAGCTGGCTAGAGCATCAGCCTTCCAAGCTGAGGGTCGCGGGTTCGAATCCCGTTTCCCGCTCCAGAAGTGTCGGCCGGCGACGCGGTCCGGACGTCGACGGAGGAGCGAGAGAAAAGGCGGTCTTGCGGTAACGCGGGAAGCCCACGTAGCTCAGTCGGTAGAGCAATTGCATGGTAAGCAATAGGTCACCAGTTCAATTCTGGTCGTGGGCTCCACCTCTCTCCGTGGACCCGCACCTCGCCGCCCGTGTTGGCTAGAAGGAGCGAAACAGATGGCGAAGGAGAAATTCGAACGAACGAAGCCGCATGTGAACGTGGGGACGATCGGCCACGTCGACCACGGAAAGACCACGCTCACTTCGGCGATCACCAAGGTGCAGGCGCTGAAGAAGCTGGCCGACGCGATCACCTATGATCAGGTGGCGAAAGCTTCGGAAGCGCACGGGCGCCGCGATGCGACGAAGATTCTGACCATCGCAACCGCGCACGTGGAGTACCAGACCGTGAAGCGGCACTACGCGCACGTCGACTGCCCCGGCCACGCGGACTACGTGAAGAACATGGTCACCGGCGCGGCGCAGATGGACGGCGCGATTCTCGTCGTCGACGCGGCGGACGGCCCGATGCCGCAGACGCGCGAGCACGTGCTCCTCGCGCGCCAGGTAAACGTGCCCTACATCGTCGTCTTCCTGAACAAGGTCGATACGGTGGACGATCCGGAGCTTCTCGACCTCGTCGAGCTCGAGGTGCGCGAGCTGCTCAGCAAGTACGAGTTCCCGGGCGATGCGACTCCCGTCATCCGGGGCTCCGCGCTGCTCGCGATGAACAGCCCCGAGGATCCAGCCGCGACGAAGTGCATCCAGGAGCTGATGGACGCCATCGACACGTTCATTCCCGATCCGGTGCGCGACGTCGACAAGCCGTTCCTCATGCCGATTGAGGACGTGTTCAGCATCACGGGCCGCGGAACGGTTGGAACCGGCCGAGTCGAGAGGGGCCGCGTGAAAGTCGGCGATAAAGTGCAGCGCATCGGCATCAAGGAGACCAAGGACACGGTCGTGACGGGCGTCGAGATGTTCCGCAAGCTGCTCGACGATGCGCAGGCCGGGGACAACATCGGCCTCCTTCTCCGCGGGGTCGAGAAGGAAGAGCTCGAGCGCGGAATGGTGATCGCGGCTCCCGGATCGGTCACGCCGCACACCAAGTTCCGCGGCGAGGTTTACATCTTGAAGAAAGATGAAGGCGGCCGGCACACGCCGTTCTTTGACGGCTACCGCCCGCAGTTCTACTTCCGGACGACCGATGTGACCGGCACCGCGCGGCTTCCGGAAGGCCGCGAGATGGTCATGCCCGGAGACAACGTCGAGATCAACGTCGAGCTGCACACGCCGATCGCCATGGAGAAGGCGCTCCGTTTCGCGATCCGCGAGGGCGGGCGCACCGTGGGCGCGGGCGTGATCGCGGAGGTCATCGAGTAGCGGAAGCGACGGCCCGCTCGCGGGCCGAGACGAAGGACGAAGGGGGGAGCGCGCCGCTCTCCCGTCTGGAAGGTCCAAGGAGAGCGCACAGGTGTGTAGCTCAATTGGTAGAGCACCGGTCTCCAAAACCGGGGGTTGCGGGTTCGATCCCTGCCACACCTGCGGCCCTCTTCTCCGCGAACCGAAGGGGATCGAAGGATGAATGAGGAGTCCACCGGGGTCGTCCAACGACTGATCCGGTTTCTGCGCGAGGTATGGATCGAGCTCCAGAAGGTCGCGTGGCCCAGTTGGGAGGAGCTCAAAGGTTCGACGGGAGTGGTGATCGTCGCGGTCATTCTCATTTCCGTCTTCATCGGGGTCGTGGACGCCGGGCTCCTTCGACTAGTCCGGCTCGTGTTGCGATAAGGTCCTCTCGTGTCGAGGAAGGTCATGGGAGAAGAGGTGAGGGAAGAAAGCGCGGGCGCCCCGGGAACGACTCCGGAGACTCCGCCGACCGACGAGAGCGCGCACTCCCCGGACGAAGCGGCCGTGGAGAGCGCCGAGGTCCGTCCTCCGTCCGATGAGACGGTCTCGGAGGAGAGCGTCGAGAGCGCGGCCGCTTCCGGCGATCGTTCGGAGAAGCCGCACGCCGAAGAGGGCGATCGCGAGGAGGGCGAGGAAGAGGACCGCTTGCGCTGGTACGTCGTCCACACGAGCGCGGGCCACGAGGAGAAAGCCGCGAGCAACATTGAACGAGCGGTGAAGCAGGCCGGATTGCAGGAGCAGGTTCCGCGGGTTCTCGTTCCGACCGAGAAGGTGGCGGAAATGAGAAACGGGAAGAAGACGATCACGGATCGGAAGTTCTTCCCGAGCTACGTTCTCGTGAGGATGGAGATGTCCGACGAGACCTGGCGCGTGATCTCGAACACGCCCGGCGTCACGCGGTTCGTCGGAGTCGGCGCCAAGCCGCAGCCGATCTCGGACGAAGAGATCGAGAGGATTCTCGGAAGGGTCGAGGGGACGAAGGAGAAGCCGACGCCGACGATTCCCTATCACGTGGGCGAGCACGTGAAGGTGACCGACGGTCCCTTCACCGAGTTCACGGGCGTGGTGGACGAGATTCAGCCGGACCGGGGAAAGCTGAAGGTCATGGTCTCGATCTTCGGCCGGCCGGTTCCCGTCGAGTTGGACTTTTTGCAGGTAAAGAGCTTGTAGAGCGCGGGAGCGCCCACGAGCGCGGGAAAGAACAATGGCCGCACCGAAGAAGAAAGTACAGGCGATCGTTAAGCTGCAGATCCCGGCCGGCAACGCGACTCCGGCTCCCCCGGTCGGGCCGGCTCTCGGCCAGCAGGGCGTCAACATCATGGAGTTCTGCAAGGCCTTCAACGCGCGCACGCAGAAGGACCAGGGGCTCATCATCCCCGCGGTCATCACCGTGTACGCGGACCGGTCGTTCACCTTCATCACGAAGTCCCCGCCCGCGGCGGTTCTTCTGAAGAGGGCGGCCGGAATCCCGAAGGCGTCCGGCGAGCCGAACCGCAACAAGGTTGGAAAGGTGACGAAGAAGCAGGTCCGCGAGATCGCCGATCTCAAGAAAGAGGATCTGAACGCCAACGACACCGAAATGGCCATGCGCATGATCGAAGGGACCGCCCGAAGCATGGGAATCGAAGTCGAGGGCTAGTTTCCGGATCGCGGGTGCGATTTCCGGATGCCGGCCGCGACCGGGCGGGAGATCAGAGGTGCACAGATGAAGGTTGGGAAGCGTTATCGGGCCGCAAGCGAGAAGGTGGACCGGATGACCCGGTATCCGCTGGATTCCGCGATCGACCTTGTGAAGGGCGGGGCGAGCGCGAAGTTCGACGAGACGGTCGAGCTCGCGGCGAATCTCGGCGTCGATCCCCGCCACTCCGAGCAGCAGATCCGCGGGACGATCGTCCTTCCGCACGGAACGGGAAAGAGCGTTCGCGTGCTCGTCGTCGCGAAGGGCGAGAAGGAAAAGGAAGCCGCGGATGCGGGAGCCGATTTCGTCGGTTCCGCCGAATACGTGGAGAAGATCCAAGGCGGATGGACCGAGTTCGACGCGATGATCGCGACGCCCGACATGATGAAGGAAGTGGGGAAGCTCGGGAAGATTCTCGGGCCGCGCGGCCTGATGCCCAACCCCAAGAGCGGAACCGTCACGTTCGACGTCGGGCGCGCGGTGCGCGAAGTGAAGGCGGGGCGCATCCAGTACCGCACCGACAAGACGGGGAACATCCACGTGCCGGTCGGGAAGGTCTCGTTCGGCAAGGACCAACTCGCGGAGAACATCCGGACCGTGATCACGGAAATCCAGCGATCCAAGCCGGCCTCCGCGAAGGGGACGTATTGGAAGAGCCTCACGATTTCGTCCACGATGGGGCCGGGCGTGCGCGTCGACGTCCAGGCCGAGCTCCTGCGCGGATGATCGGGGGAGGGATCTGCAACCATGCCGACACCAAGGAAAGTTGAATCGGTCGCGACCCTCAAGAAGAAGCTGGAGAACGCGCAGGCGGTTGTCCTCGCCGATTTCACCGGCCTGAACGTCGACGGCGTCAGCCGTCTTCGCCGCGAGTTCCGCAAAAGCGGCTCCGAGTTCTTCGTCATCAAGAACACGCTGGGCCGCATCGCCGCGCGCGACATGAACATGGAGGGGCTCGGACGTTTCCTGGATCGCGGGCCGACCGGTTGGGCGCTGGCGATCGCCGATCCGGTCTCACCGGCGAAGATCCTCATGGACTTCGCGAGGGCGAACAACAACATCCCCGTGCTGAAGGGCGGGTTCGTCGGCGGATCCGTGCTGACCGCGGAGGAGATCCGGAGGTTCGCCGATCTGCCGCCGAAGCCGGTGCTTATCGCGCAGATCATGGGACTCGTGAACGCGCCCGCGCAAGGGATCGCGGGAACGCTCCGAGCGGTGATGACATCGCTCGCGGTCGCAGCCGATGAAATCCGAAAGAAGAAGGAGGGCGGCGGGTCGTAGTCTCGGGCGATCTACCGCCGGTTCGATCCATAGACGGATCGCCGCGGCCGGACGGCCGGCGCGGCGATCGGAAAGACGTAGAAACACCGGGGAGCGCGGACGCGAGCGCGCGTGCTCCGCGAGGAACCTGAAGGGCGGGATTTCCTGCTCTCTCAAGATCGGGAGGTACACATCATGACGAACGAGAATACGGCCACCAAATCGGCCGTCGAGGTCTCGCCCAAGATCGCGGAAGTGGTTTCGGCGATCGAGAAGCTCACCGTCCTGGAGGCGGCCGAGCTCGTGAAGGCTCTCGAGGATCGGTTCGGCGTGTCGGCGGCGCCCCAGGCGATGGCGATGCCGATGGGCGGGATGATGCCCGCGGGCGGCGAGGCCGCCGCGGCCGAGGAGCAGACGGAGTTCACCGTCCTCCTCACGTCGGCGGGGGACAAGAAGATTCAGGTCCTCAAGGTCGTGCGTGCGATCACCGGCCTCGGTCTAAAGGAAGCGAAGGATCTCGTCGACAACACCCCGAAGCCGATCAAGGAGGGGGTGAACAAGGAAGAGGCCGCGGACATCAAGGCCAAGATCGAGGAAGCGGGCGGCCAGGTCGAGGTGAAGTAAGCCGCGCTCGCTTGGGCCGAATCGTGAATGGTGTTCCGCCCGATGCCGCGCCGGGTTCGGAAGGCGAATCGCCTTTCGGATCCGCGCGCGGCCGAGTCGTCCGTTCATAGGGGAGATGGAAGATTGGCTATCCATTGGGTCGAGAGGTTGAGCTTCTCCAAGAACCCCGCCATCATGGACATCCCCAACCTTCTCGATGTGCAGCTCAGGTCTTTCGACTGGTTCCTTCAGGCCGACACGCCGCCCGACAAGCGGATGAACCACGGTCTGCAGGCCGTGTTCAACGAGATCTTTCCGATCGCGGATGCGCGCGGGAACTTCAGCCTCGAGTTCGTCTCGTACGGACTCGGGGAGCCGAAGTACGACGTTGACGAATGCCAGGAACGGGACGTCACGTTCGCCGCGCCTTTGAAGGCCACTCTCCGTCTCATCGTCAAGGAGACGGTGGACGGAGAGAAGAAGGTCAAGGAGGTCATCGAGCAAGAGGTCTACCTGGGCGAGCTCCCCATCATCACCGACAAGGGGACGTTCATCATCAACGGGGCCGAGCGGGTGATCGTGAGCCAGCTTCACCGTTCGCCGGGCGTCTTCTTCGATGAGGAGACGCATCCGAACGGCAAGCGGCTCTTCGCGGCGAGGGTGATTCCCTACCGCGGCTCGTGGGTCGAGTTCACGACGGACATCAACGACATCATGTACGCCCACATCGACCGGAAGCGGAAGCTCCCGGTGACGATCCTCCTTCGGGCGCTCGGTTATTCGTCCGATGCCTCCATCCTCGAGCTGTTCTACGAGATCGAAGAGATCCACTTCAGTTCGTATCGGAAGAAGGACGAGCTCGTCGGGCGCATCCTCGCATCGGACATCGTCGACGAAAGGTCGGGGACCGGAGAGGTCCTCGCGCAGACGAACGAGGAGATCGCTCTCCAGCTTCTCGAGAGGATGCGTGAGGCGAAGGTCGGCAATGTGCGCCTTCTCGTTCCGAACGAGGAGAAGGACGCGCAAGTGATTCGGAACACGCTCGCCAAGGACACGACCGGCGGCGAGGAAGACGCGCTGAAGCGCATTTACAATCTGCTTCGCCCCGGCGATCCGCCGAGCATGGAGACAGCGCGTTCCCTGCTCGACCGGCTTTTCTTCAACGCGAGACGCTACGACCTCGCGCCGGTCGGCCGATACAAACTGAACCGGCGTCTCGGACTGCAGGTCCCCGACCACGAAACCACTCTGACCAAAGAGGATTTCGTTCGGGTCGTCGATCAGCTTCTCCGCCGGCGGGCCGGGAAGGACGAACCGGACGACATCGACCATCTCGGAAACCGCAGGCTCCGGTCGGTCGGCGAGCTTCTCGCGATTCAGTTCTCGATCGGGCTCAGCCGCATGGCGCGGATCATCAAGGAGAGGATGAGCCTCGGGGACACCGAGAACATCGCTCCCTACGACCTCATCAACGCCCGGACGATTTCCGCGGTGATCAAGACGTTCTTCGGAAGCTCGCAGCTTTCACAGTTCATGGATCAAACGAACCCGCTCGCCGAGCTGACGCATAAGCGGCGGCTCTCGGCGCTCGGACCGGGCGGTCTCACGCGGGAGCGCGCGGGGTTCGAGGTGCGGGACGTTCACTACACGCACTACGGGCGCATCTGCCCGATCGAGACGCCGGAAGGGCCGAACATCGGCCTGATCAGCTCCCTCTCGACTTACGCGCGCGTCAACGACTACGGGTTCCTCGAGACGCCGTACCGGAAGGTCGTGAAGGGGAGAGCGACCGATGAGATCGAGTATCTTTCCGCCGACCAGGAGGACGACCGCATGGTCGTCCAGGCGAACACGCCTCTCGATGCGAACGGCCGGATCATTCCGGAGCGTCTGACCGCAAGGTTCTGGAGCGACTACCCGGTGGTGGATCGCGATCAGGTCGAGTACATGGACGTCTCGCCGATGCAGATCGTGAGCGCGGCCGCGGCGCTGATCCCCTTCCTAGAGAACGATGACGCCAACCGCGCCCTCATGGGCTCGAACATGCAGCGCCAGTCCGTGCCCCTCTTGCGGCCCGAGGCGCCGATCGTCGGCACGGGGCTCGAGCGGCGCGTGGCGTTCGACTCGGGCGTGCTCGTGACCGCGAAGCACTCGGGAACGGTCGAGAGCGTCTCGGCGGACACGATCGTGATCAACTACTCGAAGGGGCGCGAGATCGACCTCACCGGTTTCGAGGGGCTGGAGCTCCACAAGCTGATCAAGTTCCGCCGCTCGAATCAAGACACGTGCGTGACGCAGAAGCCGCTCGTTCGCGCCGGCGACCGCGTGGAGGCCGGCGACGTGATCGCGGACGGGCCGGCCACGCAGAACGGGGAGCTCGCTCTCGGGGCGAACGTGCTCGTCGCTTTCATGCCGTGGAGCGGATACAACTTCGAGGACGCGATTCTCGTCAGCGAGAGGATCGTCAAGGAAGACCGATTCACATCGATTCACATCGAGGAGTTCGAGCTTCAGGTTCGCGACACGAAACGCGGTGTCGAGGAGATCACCCGAGAGATCCCGAACGTCGGAGAAGAAGCGGTGAAGAACCTCGACGAGGACGGGATCGTCCGAGTCGGCGCTCACGTCCGCGCGGGCGACATCCTCGTCGGGAAAGTGACTCCCAAGGGGGAGACGGAGCTCTCCCCGGAGGAGCGTCTCCTGAGGGCGATCTTCGGCGAGAAGGCGGGCGACGTGCGCGACGCGTCCCTCAAGGCTCCGCCGGGAATGGACGGTGTCGTAATCGACGTCAAGGTCTTCTCGCGGAAGGAGCGGGACGAGAGGGCGAAGCAGGAAGAGAAGAAGAAGGCGGCGGAGATCAAGCGCCGCATCAACAAGGAGATCAAGGGAATCCGCGACGTTCGGGACGAACGGATCCGCGACGTCCTTCTCGACAAGACGACGGCGCGCTTCTACTACCGGGGGACCGATGAGCACATCCGGGCCGGCCGCAAGTGGAACGAGCGCCTCTTCGAAGAGATCTCCTTCGACAAGGTGGACCCGAACGAACCCTTGACCGACGACACGCGCACGAACAACAAGGTGCGCTCGCTCCAGACCGCGGCGGAAGCGGCCATCGACAAGAAGGAGCGCGAGCTGCTCCGCGAGCTCGAACGGCTCTCGCGCGGCGACGAGCTCGCCCCCGGGGTCGTGAAGCTCGTGAAGGTTTACGTGGCGAAGAAACGCAAGATCTCCGTCGGCGACAAGATGGCCGGCCGTCACGGGAACAAGGGAGTCGTCGCCAAGGTCCTTCCGGAGGAGGACATGCCTTTCCTTGCGGACGGAACCCCGGTTGAGATCGTGCTGAACCCGCTCGGAGTCCCTTCGCGAATGAACCTCGGGCAGATCCTCGAGACGCATCTCGGCTTGGCGTGCAAGGCTCTCGGCATTCACGCCGCGTCGCCGGTCTTCGACGGCGCCGCGATCGAAGAGATCAAGGAAAAGCTTCGCGAGGCCGGTCTTCCGGAGGGCGGGAAGGCGGTACTGTACGACGGCCGCACGGGAGAACCGCTGAAGCACGAGGTGACGGTGGGATACATCTACATGCTGAAGCTCTCCCACTTGGTCGATGACAAGATCCACGCGCGCTCCATCGGTCCCTACTCGCTCGTGACGCAGCAGCCGCTCGGCGGCAAGGCGCAGTTCGGCGGCCAGCGCTTCGGAGAAATGGAGGTGTGGGCGCTCGAGGCGTACGGCGCGGCCTACACGCTTCAGGAGCTGCTGACCGTGAAGTCGGACGACGTCGTGGGCCGATCCAAAGTGTATGAAGCGATCGTGAAGGGGGAAAACCCGCCCCAACCTGGCATTCCCGAGTCGTTCAACGTGCTCGTGAAGGAACTCCAGTCGTTGGGTCTCGATATTTATCTCGAGCAGCAGAAGACCGAGTAACCATTCGCGAGCCGGCGCTCGCGAGGGGCGGCGTTGCCGCCTAGGGGGTCACTCAGGTGTACATGGGAAGAGAGAGAGAAGAGCGGCAGCCGGCATCGTTCGAGTCGATCCGGATTCAGCTCGCCTCGCCCGAGACCATCCTCGGTTGGTCGTACGGCGAGGTCACCAAGCCCGAGACGATCAACTATCGGTCGTTCAAACCGGAGAAGGACGGGCTCTTCTGCGAGAGGATCTTCGGGCCGGTGAAGGACTGGGAGTGCAACTGCGGGAAGTACAAGCGCATTCGCTACCGCGGGGTCGTTTGCGACCGCTGCGGCGTCGAGGTGACGCAAGCGAAAGTGCGCAGGGAGCGTTTGGGCCACATCAAGCTCGCGGTCCCGGTTTCCCATATTTGGTATTTCAAGGGAATTCCGAGCCGCATCGGACATCTTCTCGACATGTCGGTCCGGGATCTCGAGCGCATTCTGTACTACGAGTCGTACGTCGTCACCGACCCGAAGGACACGCCGCTCCAACTGAAGGAGCTGCTCTCCGAGGACCGTTTTCTCGCCCTCCGGAAGGAGTTCGGCGCGGACGGCTTCGATGCGGACATGGGGGCGGAGGCGATCAAGAAGCTCTTGAAGGCGGTCAGCATCGAGGATCTTTCGAACGATCTTCGGGTGATCGCCAAGACGGAGGTCTCCGTTCAGCGGAAGAAGGAGACCCTGAAGCGGCTCAAGGTGGTCGAAGCTTTCCGGAAGTCGGGGAACAAGCCGGAGTGGATGGTCCTCGACACCATCCCGGTTCTTCCGCCCGATCTTCGCCCGCTCGTTCCGCTCGAGGGCGGGCGATTCGCCACTTCGGACCTGAACGATCTTTACCGGCGGGTGATCAACCGGAACAACCGCCTCAAGAAGCTGATCGAGATCCGCGCGCCGGAAGTGATTCTCCGGAACGAGAAGCGAATGCTCCAGGAAGCGGTCGACGCGCTCTTCGACAACGGAAGAAGAACGCGCGCGGTGCGGGGCCCGGGGAACCGTCCCCTGAAGTCCCTCTCCGACATGCTCAAGGGAAAGCAGGGACGCTTCCGCCAGAACCTTCTCGGAAAGCGCGTGGACTACTCGGGGCGCTCAGTGATCGTGGTCGGGCCCGAGCTTCGGCTGCATCAATGCGGGCTGCCGAAGAACATGGCCCTCGAGCTCTTCAAGCCGTTCATCATCAAGAAGCTCGAGGACAAGGGCTACGTCCAGACGGTGAAGAGCGCGAAGAAGCTCGTCGAGCGCGAGAAGCCCGAGGTCTGGGACATTCTCGAGGAGATCATCAAGGACCACCCGGTCCTCTTGAACCGTGCGCCGACCCTGCACCGCCTGGGGATTCAGGCCTTCCAGCCGGTTCTCGTGGAGGGGAAGGCGATTCGGATCCACCCGCTCGTGTGCGCCGCATTCAACGCGGACTTTGACGGCGATCAGATGGCCGTGCACGTTCCGCTTTCATTCGAGGCGCAGATCGAGGCGCGCGTGCTCATGCTTTCGAGCAACAACATCCTGGCGCCGGCAAGCGGGAAGCCTCTCGCCTCGCCGACGCAGGACATCGTTCTTGGCCTTCACTTCCTCACCCATCCGAGGGACGGCGCGCGGGGAGAAGGGATGGCGTTCACGGACGCGGACGAGGTCGAATCCGCCTACGAGGCCGGGGTCGTCGAGCTGAACACGCGCATCAAGGCGCGCGTGAACGGGAAGCTTCTCGAAACGACCGTCGGGCGCATCTTCTTCAATCGAGTCGTCCCCGATGAGATCGGCTTCATCAACGAGTCTCTGCACAAGGGCTCGATCGAGGATCTCGTCGGCCGTTGCCATTCCCTGTTCGGTCCCGAGCGGACCGCGCAGTTCTTGGACGCGCTCAAGGATCTCGGCTTCTATTACGCGACGATCGCCGGCATCACGGTCGGCATCGACGATGTAATGGTCCCCCCCGAGAAGGAAGGGTTGATCCAGGCCGCGTGGGCTCAGGTGCGCAAGATCCAGGACGCATACGACAGCGGCCACATCCACGATCTCGAGCGCTACAACAAGATCATCGACATCTGGACTCACTGCACGAACGAGGTCGCCGACAACATGTTCCGGCGGATGGGCGAGTCGGAGAGGGGCTTCAACCCGATCTTCATGATGGCGGACTCCCGCTCCCGCGGATCGAAGGAGCAGATCCGCCAGCTCGCCGGAATGCGCGGTCTCATGGCGAAACCCCAAAAGAAACTCACCGGAGGGGTGGGCGAGATCATCGAGTCCCCGATCGTCTCCAACTTCCGCGAGGGTCTCAACGTGCTCGAGTACTTCATCTCGACGCACGGCGCCCGCAAGGGACTCGCGGACACCGCTCTGAAGACCGCCGACGCCGGGTACCTCACGCGCCGCCTGGTGGACGTGGCGCAGGACGTCATCATCACCGAGGATGACTGCGGCACGATTCTCGGCCTCGACATCTCCCCTCTCAAAGAAGGGGAGAAGATCATCGAACCGCTCGCGGATCGCGTTCTCGGTCGCGTCGCGGTTGAGGACGTGATCGACCCGATCACCGGCGAGACGATCGTCGAGTCCGGACAGGAAATCCGCGAGGAGCACGCGGAGAAGATCGACCAGGCAGGAATCGAGTGGATCAGAATCCGGTCCGTGCTGACCTGCGAGACGAAGCGCGGCGTCTGCGCGAAGTGCTACGGCCGCAATCTCGCAAACGGGCGCATGGTGAGCCTCGGCGAGGCGGCGGGCGTGATCGCCGCGCAGTCGATCGGCGAGCCGGGCACCCAGCTCACCCTTCGAACCTTCCATATCGGCGGCGCCGCCGCGCGCATCACCGAGGAGAACTATCTCAACGCGCGGTTGGCCGGGAAGATCCGCTTCAGCGAGCGCGTGCGGCTTCTGAAGCTCACGGACGGCTCGCACGTATCGATCGGGCGCCACGGAGAGGTGGAGGTTCTGGACCAGGAAGACCGGGTGCGGGCCAAGCACCGGATTCCGTACGGCGCGAACGTGAAGGTGAAGGACGGCCAGCATGTCGCCGAGGGGGACCCCATCTTTGAGTGGGATCCGTATTCGGCGCCGATTCTCTCCGAGAAGAAGGGACAGGTGAAGTTCGTCGACATCATCGAGGACATCACCGTTCGCGAGGAGTTGGACGACAAGACGGGCCGCAGGCAGCGCGTCATCATCGACGTTCGCGAGAAGAACCTGCACCCCACGATCCGAATCCTCGCGCCCGGCGGGCGGAAGGTGGCCGAGTATCTCATCCCGACCGGAGCGCGGCTCGACTGCCAGGACGGAGAAGAGATCGAGGGCGGGCAGGTCCTCGCCAAGATGCCGCGCGAGATTTCAAAGACTCGGGACATCACCGGAGGTCTCCCGCGCGTCGCCGAGCTCTTCGAGGCGCGCAAGCCGAAGGACGCCGCGGTCGTGACCGAGATCAACGGGATCGTGAAGTTCTCGGGGCGCGTCCGCGGAATGCGGCGGTTGGTCGTGGCGCACGAGTCGGGCGCGGAGAAGGAATACCTGATCCCGCACGGCAAGCACCTGATGGTCCGAGAGGGGGACCACGTCAACGCGGGCGAACCTCTCTCCGAGGGACCGATCAACCCGCACGACATCCTTCGCATCAAGGGGAACAACGCGGTTCAGGAGTATCTGGTCAACGAGATCCAAGAGGTTTACCGGCTCCAAGGCGTCCGCATCAACGACAAGCACATCGAGGTGATCGTGCGCCAGATGCTGCAGAAGGTTCGGATCGAGGATCCGGGCGACACGGTCTTTCTCGAGGGAGATCAGGTGTCGAAGGCGCTTGTGCGCGACGAGAATGAGCGCCTCGTCGCGGAGGGGGGAAAGCCCGCCACGTTCCAGCCGCTTCTGCTCGGCATCACGAAGGCGTCTCTCTCGACCGAGAGCTTCGTCTCGGCCGCTTCGTTCCAGGAGACGACCCGGGTGCTGACGGAAGCAGCGATTCGGGGGGCGACCGACCATCTCCTCGGGCTGAAAGAGAACGTGATCATGGGGAACCTGATCCCGGCGGGGACGGGCGTCGGGCATTGCCGCCGGATCCGCCTGGAGGAGCCCGAACCGCTCGAAGAGGAGCAGCAAGTCGTTGCGGCGGAAGCAGATCTGGAGCCGGAAGAGCCGGGGGACGAGCAGGAAAAAATTCTTGACAGCAAGTAGAAAGGCGGAGACAATAGCAGTTCTATGCCTTTGAACTGAAACGGGTTCCGTCTCGGAGGGTGCGTTTTTGCCCACGATCAATCAGCTGGTCCGCAAGGGCCGCAAGGTCTTGAAAAAGAAGACGAAAGCGCCGGCGCTGCAGAGCTCGCCGCAGAAGCGCGGGGTCTGCATTCGCGTGTACACGACCTCCCCGAAGAAGCCGAACTCGGCGCTCAGGAAGGTGGCTCGTGTGCGGCTCCAAAACGGAATCGAGGTGACGAGCTACATTCCCGGGGAAGGGCACAACCTGCAGGAGCATTCCCTCGTTCTCGTGAGAGGGGGCAGGGTGAAGGACCTTCCCGGAGTTCGTTATCACATCGTCCGCGGGGCGCTCGACGCCTCGGGGGTAGAAGGACGAACGCAGAGCCGTTCCAAGTACGGAACGCGGAGACCGAAGAAGTAGAAGCCATGCCGAGGAAGAAATACGTTCCGCGCAGCAATCCCTTGCCGGATCCGGTTCACGGGAGCCTTCTCGTGACCAAGTTCATCAGCTCGCTCATGAGCCGCGGCAAGAGGAGCACGGCGGAGAGGGTGTTCTATCGGGCGATGGATATCATCGAGCAGAAGACCGGCCAGCCGGGCATCACGGTCTTCAAGCAGGCGATCTCCAACGCGAAGCCCGTTCTCGAGGTGAAGTCCCGCAGGGTCGGCGGCGCCACGTATCAGGTTCCCGTCGAGGTCCGCCCGGAACGGCGGACGTCCCTTGCGATTCGTTGGATCATCGACTACTCCACGGCGCGATCGGAGAAGTCGATGGAGGAGAAACTGGCCGCGGAGCTTGTGGCCGCTTCGAAGAAAGAAGGGGGCACGATCAAGAAGAGAGAGGACACGCACAAGATGGCGGAAGCGAACAAGGCTTTCGCCCACTACCGTTGGTAGTGTCCAAGCGTAACCGTTCCCAACCAGTCGTGGGATGACGAATTGGGTCTGACAAGAGTTACGAGAATCCTCCTACTTCCTGAAACGCCAAGCGCTACCGCGTGTTCGAGGTCGCGCGAGTCCCGCCGCGACGAACGGTCGAAGAGAGCGTCGCGGGAGATGGGTGAGCGAGAGGTCCGTCATGGGTCGTCAATACGCGCTCGAGAAGGTGCGCAACATCGGTATCATGGCGCATATCGATGCCGGGAAGACGACCACCACCGAGCGGATTCTCTACTACACCGGCCGGGTTCATCGGATGGGCGAGGTGCACGACGGCACGACCGTCATGGATTGGATGGACCTGGAGCGGGAACGCGGGATCACCATTACGTCGGCCGCGACGACCTGCTTCTGGAAAGACTGCAGGGTTAACATAATCGATACGCCCGGGCACGTCGACTTCACGGTCGAGGTGGAGCGGTCTCTCCGGGTCTTGGACGGAGCCGTCGCGGTCTTTTGCTCCGTCGGCGGCGTGGAGCCGCAGTCGGAGACCGTGTGGCGGCAGGCGGACAAGTACGGCATCCCGCGGCTCGCCTTCATCAACAAGATGGACCGGCTGGGGGCCGACTTTCGCCGGGTGGTGCGCATGATGCGCGAGAAGCTCGGGGCGAATGCCGTACGGATCCAGATCCCGACGGGGGAAGGAGAGCGCTTTCGGGGTCTTGTCGATCTCGTGCGCATGAAGATGGTCGTGTACGACGACGAATCGCTTGGCGCGCAGTTCCGCGAGGAGGAGATCCCCGCGGAGTTCGCCGCCGAAGCGAACGAGGCGCGCGCGGAGCTTCTCGAGGCGATCGCGGAGTACGACGACGCGTTTCTCGAGAAGTACGTCGAGGGGCGCCCCGTCTCCGAGGAGGACGTCCGACGGGCGATCCGCGCGGCGACGGTCGGCGTTCACGTCATGCCGGTTCTTTGCGGATCGGCGCTCCGGAACAAAGGAGTCCAGAGACTCCTCGACGCGGTCGTGGAGTATCTCCCTTCCCCGACCGACGTCCCGCCGATCGAGGGGACGCATCCGACGACCGGCAAGACGCTGGCGCGGAGGCCCTCGGACGGCGAGCCGTTCTCTGCGCTCGCGTTCAAAATCAGCGCCGACTACTACGTCGGCAAGCTCTCGTATCTGCGGGCGTACTCGGGGACGCTGAAGAGCGGGGATGTCGTCCTGAACCCGAGAACGGGCCGCAAGGAGCGGATCGGAAGGATCCTTCAGATGCACGCGAACAAGCAGACCGAGATCGACGAGATCTTCGCCGGCGATATCGTCGCGGCGGTCGGTCTGAAGAACGTGGTCACGGGGGATACGCTCTGCGATCTGAAGCATCCGATCGCCCTCGAGTCGATGACCTTCCCGAATCCGGTGATCTCGGTCGCCATCGAACCCAAGACGAAAGCGGACGAGGAGAAGCTCTCCTCGTCGCTCGCGCGCATGGCCGAGGAGGATCCGACGTTCCGCTATCGGGTCGACGAAGAGACCGGCCAGACGATCATCTCCGGGATGGGAGAGCTTCATCTCGACGTGATCACAACGCGCATGGCGCGGGAGTTCGGTGTCGGGGCGAACATCGGCAAGCCGCAGGTCGCGTACCGGGAAACGATCCGCGGCACGGCTCGTTCGGATATGAAGTTCGTTCGTCAGAGCGGCGGGCGCGGCCAATACGCGCACGTGATCCTCGAGGTCGCGTCGATCGACGCGGCGAAGCAGTTCGAGTTCGAGAACGGCATCTCGTCCGACGTGATCCCGAGGCAATTCCTCGGGCCGATCGAGCAGGGCCTGCGGGGAGCGATGGGGAGCGGCGTCTTGGCCGGCTACGAGATGACCGGGATCCGTGCGCGTCTCGTCGGAGGTTCGTATCACGACGTCGATTCGACCGACGTCGCCTTCGGCACCGCCGCGTCGATGGCTCTCCAGGATGCCGTCCGGCAGGCGGATCCGATTCTACTCGAGCCGATGATGACGGTCGAGGTCGTGGTTCCCGAGGAGTTTCTCGGGCCGGTGATCGGAGACCTCAACGGGCGTCGCGGGCAGATTTCCGGAAGCGCGCAGAGGGCGGACGCGAAGATCGTGACGGCGATCGTTCCGCTCGTGGAGATGTTCGGCTACGCGACGGCGATCCGGTCGCTGACGCAGGGGCGCGCGCTCTACACGATGCAGTTCCTGCGATACGAGGAGATTCCCTCGAGGATCGCGGCTGCGCTGATCAGCCGAATGAGGGGTCTCTAGGCGGATGGAGCCGGTAAGAGCAAACGGGGACGCGGCGAGGAGCGCGAATCGGATGGATGCTTCGGGCTCGTCCCGCGATCTCTTGAATCGTGAACGAAAAGCGACGCGGCGCCCGCGAGGCGGACGCCCCTCGGGAGAGCATACGGTAGGCGCGGCGTAGCCGACGCCGCGGAGGTGAGAAACGTGGCAGGTCAGAGAATACGCATTCGGTTGCGCGCCTACGACCATGAGGTTCTCGACAAGTCGACGGCGGAGATCGTGCAGACGGCGAAGAGAACCGGCGCCCGGATTTCGGGACCGATTCCGCTCCCGACGAAGAAGACCGTCTACACGGTTCTTCGGTCGCCGCACATCGACAAGAAGTCGCGGGAACAGTTCGAGATCCGCACGCACAAGCGTTTGATCGAGATCTTCGACTCCACGCCGCAGACGATCGACGCCCTGGGCCGGCTCGATCTTCCCGCCGGGGTCGATATCGAGATCAAGGTGTAAGGGAGCGAATCATGGCGGAAGCAATGCTCCAGACTTTCGAGGGCCGGGAGAAGGGAACGGTCGCGCTCCCGGATTTCGCATTTGCGGTCCGGCCCAGGCAGCAGGCGGTCTACGAGGCGGTGAAGGCCCTCCTGGCGAACCAGAGGCAGGGGACCTCGTCGACCAAGACTCGGCACGAGGTGTCGGGGTCCGGAAAGAAGCCGTGGCGGCAGAAGGGGACGGGACGCGCTCGATCGGGGACGTCGACGTCCCCCCTCTGGGTCGGGGGCGGGCGGATCCACGGACCGCACCCGCGGGACTACACGATGCGCATCCCGAAGAAGATCCGCCGCTTGGCGCTCCTCTCGGTTCTCTCGGACAAGGCGGGGCGAGGCGCGATCACCGTGATCGACGCGTGCCCCCGGATGGACGCGCCGAAGAGCAAAGTGTTCGCGGATTTCTGGAAACGCGTCGCGAAGGACCGGGAGAAGTGTCTCTTGGTGCTCGACCGGTTCGACGAGAACGTCTTCAAGTCGGTGCGGAATCTTCCGCGCCTGGCCGTCACGACCGTCGGCAACCTGAACACGTACGACGCCGTCCGCGTCGGCAGGGTCGTTTTCACCGCCGAGGCGCTCCGGGCGATCGAGAAAGCGGAGTAGGACCATGGAGGCGAGGAAGATCGTTCTCAGGCCGGTGGTGACGGAAAAGACGTCGAACCTTCGCGCCGCCGAAAACAAGTACGTGTTCGAGGTCGCGACGGACGCGAACAAGATCCAGATCAAGGCCGCGGTAGAGGAGATCTTTAAGGTTCATGTGGAAAAGATCACCACATGGTACGCGCGGGGGAAGCTCCGCCGCCGCGGGCGTTTCGTCGGGAAGACGCCGGATCGAAAGCGCGCGGCGGTGACCGTCCGAAAGGGCGAGAGCATACCGGTCTTCGAGCAGGTCTAAGCCTCGCCGCCCGCCGGCGGGGGGCTTCGGAGAAGGAACGGCACGATGGGCATTCGGAAATTCAAGCCGACGACCTCGACGCTCCGATACCGGGCGGTCTCCGATTTCGCGGAGATCACCAAGGATAAGCCGCGGAAGGAGCTCGTGGAGCCTCTGCGGAAGAACTCGGGGCGCAACAACCAGGGGCGGATCACGGTCCGGCATCAGGGCGGCGGCCACAAGCGCCGTTACCGCCTGATCGACTTCCGCAGGGACAAGGGCGGGGTGCCCGGCCGCGTGGAGAGCATCGAGTACGATCCGAACCGTTCGGCGCGGATCGCGTTGGTTCTGTACGCGGACGGAGAGCGCCGCTACATCCTCGCGCCGCACGGCGTGAAGGTCGGCGATCCGATTCAGGACGGCCCCGAGTCGGAGATCCGCGAGGGGAACTCGCTTCCGATCCGGAGAATCCCGCTCGGAAGCCAGATCCACAATATCGAGATGCGGCCCGGGAAGGGGGCGCAGATCGCCAGGAGCGCCGGCACGTACGCGCAGCTTCTTGCGAAGGAAGGGAAGTACGCGGTCCTTCGCTTGCCGTCGGGCGAGATCCGCCAGGTTCATTTGGAGTGCCGGGCGACGGTCGGACAGGTCGGCAACATCGAGCACGAGAACCAAGTAGGCGGCAAGGCGGGGCGTTCGCGCTGGCTCGGACGGCGGCCGAGCGTGCGCGGCGTCGCGATGAACCCGATCGATCACCCGCACGGCGGCGGCGAGGGGAGGTCCTCGGGCGGCCGCCACCCCGTCACGCCGTGGGGCGTCCCGACCCGCGGGTACAAGACGAGGAAGAGACGGAAGAAATCGGACGAGGTGATCATCAGGCGCCGCAAGAAGTAGTCGCGGAGCCCGGAGGAAGATATGGCCCGATCGCTGAAGAAAGGTCCCTTCATCGACGAGCATCTCTCGAAGAAGATCGAGAAGATGAATCGGAGCGGCGATCGCCAAGTCATCAAGACCTGGTCGCGCCGATCCACCATCTCGCCGGAGTTCGTGGGCCACACGCTCGCGGTTCACAATGGGAACAAGTTCATACCGGTGTACATCACCGAGAACATGGTGGGCCACAAGCTCGGGGAGTTCGCTCCCACGCGCACGTTCCGCGCGCACGGAGGCAAGAAAGAGAAGTCGAAGGCGCCGGCCTCGAAGTGAGGCGCGTTCGGTGCGGTCGAAAGGGCTGAGGGATGGAAGGAAAGACTGAGAAGTCGGGCGAGGCCAAGGCTCACGCTCGCTACACGAGGATTCCTCCGCGGAAGGCCCGCATGGTGCTTCGCCTCATTCAGGGGCGCGGGGTGGAGGAGTCGCTCCGGACGCTGCGCGCGGCCCATGTCCGCGGGGCGCGGATCATCACCAAGATCCTGAACTCCGCGGTGGCGAACGCCCTGGCCGGCGAAGGGACCATGAAGATCCAGAGCAGCGATCTGTACGTGAAGACGGCGTACGCCAACGAGGGGCCCATGCTCCGGCGCTTTCTGCCTCGGGCGATGGGAAGGGCGACGAGGATCCGGAAACGCTCGAGCCATATCACGATCGTCGTGGGGCTTCGCAAGACCGCGAAGGGGGAGAAGTAGTTTGGGCCAGAAAACGAATCCGGTCGGTCTCCGGCTCGGCATCATCAAGACGTGGGACTCGCGGTGGTTCGCGACGAGGAACTACGCGAACCTTCTGAAGGAAGACCTCTTCATCCGGAAGTACATCCGGACCCGGCTGCAGCGCGCCGGGATCGCCAAGGTCGAGATCGACCGGGCGCCGAAGAAGGTCACGATCATGATTCATACGGCGCGTCCCGGGATCGTGATCGGACGCAAGGGGCAGGAAGTCGACCAGCTCCGCGACGAGCTTCAGCACCTCACGAAGAAAGAGATCTACATCAACATCAAAGAGGTCGATCGCGCGGAGACCAACGCCCAGCTCATCGCCGAGCACATCGCCCACCAGCTCGTGGGGCGGGTCTCGTTCCGCCGCACGATGAAGAAGGCGGTTTCCTCGGCCATGCGCATGGGGGCGAAGGGGATCAAGATCGGCTGTGCCGGGCGCCTCGGCGGCTCGGAGATGGCCCGAAGCGAGGGATATAAGGAAGGACGCATCCCTCTCCACACGTTGAGGGCGGACATCGATTTCGCGCAGGCGACCGCCATCACGACGTTCGGTTGTATCGGCGTGAAAGTTTGGGTCTTCAAGGGAGAGGTGATTGGGAGGAAGAGGGGCGGATGGGGCGAACCCGCCGCGGGGCACGCGGCGGGCGAGCGCCGCTAAGAAAGGGCGATCGCGATGTTGATGCCGAAGAAGTCGAAGTACCGCAAGCAGCAGCGCGGTCGCATGCGAGGCGTCGCGAGGCGCGGGCATGAGATCAGCTTCGGCGACTACGGGCTGCAGGCGGCCGATCCGGGCTGGATCACGAACCGCCAGATCGAGGCGGCTCGCGTGGCCCTGACCCGCCACGTCAAGCGCGGCGGCAAGGTCTGGATCCGGATCTTCCCGGACAAGCCGGTGACTCAGAAGCCGGCCGAAACCCGAATGGGAAAGGGGAAGGGAGCTCCGGAGTACTGGGTGGCCGTCGTGCGGCCTGGCCGAGTGTTGTTCGAGATCGAAGGGATATCGAGAGAGCTTGCGCGGGAGGCGCTCCTTCTCGCGGCGGCGAAGCTGCCGATCCGCACCCAGGTGATCTCCCGCGAAGAGCTGGCGGACTGATCATGAAGACGTTCAAACTGCGCGAGATGAGCCGCGCGGAGCTGAAGCAGCGCGAATCCGACCTCCAAGAGGAGCTGTTCAATCTGCGTTTCAATGCTGCGACGCGCGCCCTCGACAACCCTCTTCGACTTCGCTTGATCCGTCGAGAGATCGCACAAATCCGGACGGTGCTTTGCGAAGACGAGAAGGGGATCCGGCACCTCGGCGCCGGCGCTGCCCGCGCGGCCGGCACCGAGGACAAGAAGTGAGGACGGCTCCGGGAGGCCTTGAGGGATGAACGAAACGAGAGCGAGAAGGAAGGTCCGGATCGGGCGCGTGGTGAAGCACGGGGCCGACAAGACGGCGGTCGTCGCGATCGAGCGGCGCTCTCCGCATCCTGTTTACGGGAAGATCGTGAAGAGGACCTCGAAGATCTACGTGCACGACGAGAACAACGAAGCGCGCGTGAACGATCTGGTGCGTGTCATGGAGACGCGGCCTCTTTCGAAGATGAAGCGCTGGCGTCTGGTGGAGATCGTCCGGCGCCACGAAGAAGCCTAGGATTCGGAGAGGAGCTCGGAGATGATTCAAGCACAAACGATACTCTCCGTGGCGGACAATTCCGGCGCCCGGAGGGTGATGTGCTTCCGGGTGCTGGGCGGAACGAGAAGACGGTACGCCCGCATCGGCGACATCGTGATCTGCGCCGTGAAAGACGCTCTCCCGGGCGCGCAGGTGAAGAAGGGCGATGTCGTGAAGGCGGTCGTGGTCCGCACGAAGAAAGAGATCCGCCGCCGCGACGGATCGTACATTCGTTTCGACGAGAACGCCGCGGTCCTCATCAACGATCAGAAGGAGCCGAGGGGAACGCGAATCTTCGGCCCGGTGGCGCGGGAGCTTCGCGAGCGCCAGTTCATGCGGATCGTCTCGCTGGCTCCGGAGGTGCTCTGAGCCGTGAAGATCAAGAAGAACGATATCGTGATCGTCATCTCGGGCGAGGACAAGGGAAAGACCGGGAAGGTCCTCAGCGTGGACCGGAAGAAGTCGCGCCTTCTCGTCGAAGGGGTGAACTTCGTCAAGCGGCATCGAAAGGCGCGGCGGCCCGGCGATCAGAGCGGAATCCTCGAGAGAGAAGCTCCGATCCACGTGTCGAACGTGATGCTCTACTACGACAACAAGCCGACGAAGGTCGGTCACAAGGAGCTGGCGGACGGCAAGAAGGTCCGTGTCGCCCGGAAGACCGGGGAAGTGATCGGCTAGAGGCCGTCGGGGAGTGCGGAACGTGATTCGCCTGAAAGAACAATACAAGACGAGCGTCCTGCCGGAGATGAAGAAGCGTTTCGGTTACGGCAACGTCATGCAGGTTCCGACGCTCGAGAAGATCGTGGTCAATATGGGCGTCAAGGAGGCGCCGCAGGACGCGAAAGTCCTCGACGCGGTGATGGGCGACTTGGCGGCGATCACCGGGCAGCGGCCGAGCGTTCGGCGCGCCCGCAAGTCGATCGCGAATTTCAAGATCCGCGAAGGGATGCCGGTCGGATGCGCGGTAACCCTGCGCGGAAGGCGGATGTGGGAGTTCTTCGACCGGCTCGTGAACGTCGCGATTCCGCGAATTCGCGACTTCCGCGGCGTCCCGACCCGGTCGTTCGACGGCCGCGGCAACTACACGCTCGGCATGGAGGAGCAGATCGTCTTCCCCGAGATCGATTACGACAAGGTGGCGAAGATCCAGGGGATGGACGTCGTGATCGTGACGACGGCGCGAACGGACGAGGAGGGGATGACCCTTCTCGAGCTTCTCGGAATGCCGTTCCGCAGAAAGTAGCAGGGAAAAGGAGTCTCGATTGGCGAGAAAAGCGCTCATTGAGAAGACGAATCGGAAGCCGAAGTTCATGGTCCGCCGCCGCCGCCGCTGCCACCGCTGCGGGCGGCCGCGCGCGTACATGAGGAAATTCGGAATCTGCCGGATCTGCTTCCGGGAGCTGGCCCTCAGGGGCGAGATCCCGGGAGTCGTGAAGGCGAGCTGGTAGGAAACCGCTTCCGAGGAACGGGGAGCCTGTACATGTCGATGACGGATCCGGTGGCGGACATGCTCACCCGCATTCGCAATGCGAATCGGGCGAAGCACAAGCGGGTCGATATCCCGCGCTCCAATCTGAAGGTTGAAATCGCGAAGGTTCTGCTTCGAGAGAAGTACATCTCGAAGTATCGGGTGATCGACGACGGCCGCCAGGGGTCGATTCGCGTCTATCTGAAGTACGACCCGGCGGGGGAGCGCGTGATCACGGGCCTCAGGCGCGCGAGCACTCCCGGCCTTCGCCGTTACGTGGGACGAAGCGGCATTCCGCGCGTGTACGACGGGATCGGAACGGCGATCCTCTCGACCTCGCAAGGGATCCTGACGGACAAAGAGGCCCGGAAGCTGGGGATCGGCGGAGAGCTGCTCTGCTACGTCTGGTAGCGGCCGGTTCGGAGGTAACTATGTCCCGCATTGGCAAGCTCCCGGTCGCGATTCCGAGCGGTGTGCAGGTCAGCCTGCAGGAGGGCCGTCTGGAGGTGACCGGGCCGAAGGGGAAGCAGGCGATCACCGTCCACTCCGACGTCAAGGTCGAGGTCGACGGCGGAGCGGTGCGCGTGAGCCGTTCCTCCGACGGCGGCCCGCAGCGGTCGCTTCACGGCCTAACGCGGACCCTGATCGCCAACATGATCATCGGCGTGACGCAGGGCTACGAGCGCGCATTGGAGATCAACGGCGTGGGATACCGCGCGCAGCTTCAAGGAAAAGAGCTTCAGCTCTTCCTCGGGCTTGCGCATCCGGTCAACTACCCGATTCCGGACGGCATCGAGATCGAGGTGGCCGGCAATCGGGTCGTCGTGCGCGGGATCGACAAGAAGCTCGTCGGCGAGACGGCGGCGAAGATCCGCTCGTTCCGGCCGCCGGAGCCGTACAACGCAAAGGGCGTCAAGTATCTCGAGGAAGTGATCCGGCGGAAGGCGGGCAAGGCGACCGCCTAGGCAGGCCGGGCGCTGGGGGAAGTTCGATGAAGTCGAAGGCGGGCCTCAGGAACGAAGGAAGGCTGAGGCGAAAGGCGAGGGTCCGGAAGAAGATCTCCGGCGGAGCGGAACGGCCGCGGCTTTCGGTATTCCGAAGCCTCAAGCACATGAGCGCCCAGATCGTCGACGACGAGCGGGCAAAGACGATTCTCTCGATCACGTCGACGTCGAAGGAGTTCCAAGCGGCGGCGACCGAGGCGAAGGGAAAGACCGCGAAGAGCGCCGAGCTGGGCAAGACAATGGCGCGCCGGGCCCTCGAGTTGGGTATTCGGAAGGTGCGGTTCGATCGCGGCGGGTACGCCTACCACGGCCGGGTCCGGGCGTTCGCGGAAGCCGCGCGCAAAGAAGGGCTCGAGTTCTAGGGGAGAGTTCCACCTTGATGAGGCAGAAGAGGGGGCCTGCGCCCCGAGAGGATGCGGAACGGGACGAGCTTCAGGAACGCGTAATCTACATCAACCGCGTCGCCAAGGTCGTGAAGGGCGGACGCCGGTTCAGCTTCACCGCCTTGGTGGCGGTCGGCGACGGCCAGGGCCGCGTCGGCACGGGGCTCGGGAAGGCACGCGAGGTGGCCGAGGCGATCCGCAAGGGGACCGAGGCCGCCCGGAAGGCGATGAAGCCGATCCCAATGCTGGGGACGACGATCCCTCACGAGGTCGTCGGCCGAAAGGGAGCGGGGCGCGTGTGGATGAAGCCGGCCTCGGACGGAACCGGCGTGATCGCGGGGGGCGCGGTGCGCGCGATCATGGAAGCGGCTGGAGTGCGGAACGTGCTCACCAAGGTTCTTGGTTCAAGCAATCCGCACAATGTCGTGGCCGCCACGATGGACGCGCTGAACAAGATGCGCCGCGCCGGGGCGGTCGCCAAGTCCCGCGGCATGTCCGTGCGGCAACTCTTCGGGATGGAAGCGGTCGCGGAGAGAGCGGAGACGGGGAATGAGTAGGCTGAAGATCGTTCAGATCCGCTCGGCGATCGGGCGACAAAAAGTTCAGAAGGTAACGATTCGGACATTAGGGATTCACCGCTTGCACGAAGCGGTGGTTCACGACGACACGCCCCAGATCCGCGGCATGATCGCCAAGGTGCGCCATCTGCTGCGGGTCGAGGAGGTGGACTGACACATGGCCTTCAAGCTGGAGAACCTGAAGCCCGGTCCCGGAGCGGTTCGGCGGCGGAAGCGCCTCGGACGCGGCGAGGCGAGCGGAACGGGGAAGACGAGCGGGCGGGGCGCGAAAGGCCAGTGGGCCCGGAACACGGTCCAGCCGTGGTTCGAGGGGGGCCAGATGCCCTTGCAGAGGCGCCTCCCGAAGCGCGGCTTCAAGAACCCGTTTCGCAAGACGTACCAGATCGTGAACGTGGGGGACCTCGCCCGCTGCGAGGGGATCGAAGAGATAACGCCCGAGATCCTCGCGGAGAAGAGGATCATTCGGAATCCGAACGCGCCGCTCAAGCTGCTCGGCAAGGGAAGCGTCGAGATCGTGGTCCGCGTGTCGGTGCACGCCGTGAGCGCCGCGGCGCGCGAGAAGGTCGAGACGGCCGGGGGCCGAGTCACCCTGTTGGAATAACGGTCGAGACACGAAGGAAGCGAACGTGATCGGCAAGATACAAAACATCTTTAAGATACCGGAGCTCAGGAGGCGCGTTCTCTTCACGCTCGCCCTCCTCGTGGTCTATCGAATCGGAAGCCACGTGCCCACCCCCGGCGTGGACACGGCGGCGCTCGGCTATTTCTTCCGCCAGAACCAGGGGACCCTGTTCGGGCTGTACGATCTCTTCGCGGGCGGGAACCTCTCGAAGGCGACGATCTTCGCGCTCGGCATCATGCCGAACATCAGCGCGTCGATCATCCTCCAGCTCTTGACGGCGGTGATTCCGTATTTCGAAAGGCTCCAGAAGGAAGGCGAGGAAGGGCGCCGGAAGATCAACCAGTACACGCGGTACGGGACCGTGGTCCTTTCAATTATCCAGGGCTATGGGATCAGCATCTTCCTCGAGAGTCTCACCGTTCCCGTCGAAGACCAAACCGCTCCCGTTGTTCCCGCGGCCGGATGGGCGTTCCGCTTCCTGACGGTTCTCACGATGACGTCCGGGACGGTCTTCATCATGTGGCTCGGCGAGCAGATCACGGAGCGGGGGATCGGGAACGGGATCTCGCTGATCATCTTCATCGGGATCGTCGCGCAGTTCCCGATCGACGCCATTACGACATTCGCCATGCTCCGTGCGGGAACACTCTCCCCGTTCCTCATGGCGTTTCTCGTCATCGTGATGGTCGCGATCACCGCGGCGGTGATCATGATCACGCAGGGCCAAAGACGGATTCCCGTTCAATACGCGAAACGCATCGTCGGGCGCAAGGTGTACGGCGGGCAGAGCACGCACATTCCGCTTCGGGTGAACACCGCGGGCGTCATCCCGATCATCTTCGCCCAATCGGTTCTGATGTTCCCCTCGACGGCGGCCACGATGTTCTTCCACAACAGCGAGGCGTTTCAGAGTCTCGCGAACCTCTTCGCGCCGGACACGGCGCTGTACAACATCGCGTATTCGGTGGTGATCGTCTTCTTCGCGTACTTCTATACGGCGATCATCTTCAACCCCGCGGACCTCGCGGATAACATGAGGAAGTACGGCGGGTTCATTCCGGGAATCCGCCCGGGCAAGAGGACGTCCGAGTACATCGACCGGATCCTCACCCGGATCACGCTCCCGGGAGGGATCTTCCTCGCCCTCATCACGATCCTGCCGATCTTCCTGATCAGCCGGTTCAACGTCCCGTTCTATTTTGGGGGGACGAGCCTTCTGATCGTCGTCGGCGTCGGTCTGGACACCCTGCAGCAGATCGAGTCGCACCTGTTGATGCGGCATTACGACGGTTTCATGAAGAAAGGACGGCTCCGCGGGCGGCGGTAACGGCTGCGGGGGCGGCATGATCATTCTGAAGAGGGACGAGGAGATCGAGAGGATGCGGGAGAGCGGGGCGATCGTCGCGAGCGCGCTTCGCCTCGCGGCGGAGAAGATCGCTCCGGGCGTGACGACGGAGGAGCTGGACGAGCTGATCGCCGCGCACATCCGATCGCGCGGTGCGGAGCCGTCCTTCAAGGGATACAACGGGTACCCCGCGAGCATCTGCGCCTCGATCAACGAGGAGGTCGTGCACGGAATACCCGGTAATAGGGCGCTGAAAGAGGGAGACATCGTCGGGATCGACGTGGGCGCTTACAAGAACGGCTTCCACGGAGATTCGGCGGCGACGTTCCCGGTCGGGGAGATCGGCGACGAAGCGAAGAGACTTCTCGATGCGACGCGCGCGGCGCTCTACAAGGGGATCGAGATGGCGCGCCCCGGGAACTGTCTCGGCGATATCTCCCACGCGGTGCAGAGCGAGGTGGAAGCGCAAGGGTTCTCGATCGTCCGCAAGTTGGTCGGGCACGGCATCGGCCGCAACATGCACGAGGACCCGCAGGTCCCGAACTACGGGCGCCCCGGAAAAGGAGTGCGTCTTCGAGAGGGGATGGTCCTCGCGATCGAGCCGATGGTGAACGCGGGCGGCCCCGACGTACGGTTCCTCGAGGATGATTGGACCGTGGTGACCGCGGACCGGTCGCTCAGCGCGCACTTCGAGCACACGGTCGCCGTGCGCAAGAACGGCCCCGACATCCTCACGAGCTAGGGAGGAAGGATGGCGAAAGAACAGGCGGTGCAGGTCGAGGGAACCGTGATCGAGCCCCTCCCGAACGCGATGTTCCGGGTGGAACTCGAGAACGGCCATCGAGTCCTGGCCCATATCTCCGGGAAGATTCGCATGCACTTCATCCGAATCCTGCCCGGGGACAAGGTCACGGTCGAGCTGTCTCCGTACGACCTCAGCCGCGGCCGGATCATTTATCGATACAAGTAGAAGCGAACGCGGATGCGAGGTGAGTTGCGATGAAAGTGCGGGCGTCGGTAAAGAAGATCTGCGAGAACTGCAAGATCGTGAAACGAAATGGGATCGTGCGGGTCATCTGCAAGAAGAACCCGCGGCATAAACAGAAACAGCAGTGATGCTTTAGGTTTCGAGGAAAGGAGGGTCGCCGGTGGCCCGTATCGCTGGGGTCGATCTCCCGGCCGAGAAGCGCATCGAGGTCGCTCTGACCTACATCTACGGGATCGGGTTCTCGACGTCGCGGAAGATTCTCGCGGCGGCGGGCGTGAACCCCGATCTCCGCGCGAAGAGCTTGTCGGAGGAAGACACGGCCAAGCTCCGGAAGATCATCGAGAACGAGCACAAGGTCGAGGGAGCCCTGCGCAACGAGGTGGCCATGAACATCAAGCGGATCATGGACATCGGGACGTATCGCGGCCTCCGCCACCGGAGAGGACTCCCCGTGCGCGGTCAAAGAACGAGCACGAACGCGCGCACGAGAAAAGGCCCGAAGAAGGGTTCGGGCGTCATGAAGAAGAAGTCGTAAGGCGGGTCGGCCCCGCAGCGCTCCGCGGGAAGACCGGGGAGAGGAGGTCCGCGCTTGGCACCCCCGAAGGAAAAGAAGAAGAAACGGAAAGACAAACGGGTCGAGCCGTACGGCACGGCGCACATTCAGTCCACGTTCAACAACACGATCGTGACGATTACGGACTCGAAGGGGAACGTTGTTTCGTGGTCGAGCGCCGGGCGGATCGGGTTCAAGGGCTCGAAGAAGAGCACGCCGTTCGCGGCGCAGCTCGCCGCCGAGGAGTCGGCGAAGGTGGCGCTCTCCATGGGGCTGAGGAAAGTGGAAGTCCTGGTCAAGGGACCGGGAGCGGGGCGCGAGGCCGCTATCCGCTCTCTGCAAGCTGCGGGCCTCGATATCTCGTCGATTCGGGACGTGACGCCGATTCCGCACAACGGTTGTCGGCCACCGAAGAGGCGCCGCGTCTAGAGTGAGCCCCGGCCGGGGGGCCGTCGGTTCGCACGGAGGAAGGGAATGGCACGATACACCGACGCGAAGTGCAAGCTGTGCCGGCGGGAAGGGGCGAAGCTCTTCCTGAAGGGGGATCGTTGTTTCTCCCCGAGGTGCAGCTTCGATCGGCGCGGGTATGCTCCCGGCGAGCACGGCCAGCGTCCGCGCCGGAAGCAATCGGACTTCGCATTGCAGCTCAGAGAGAAACAGAAAGCGAGAAGGATCTACGGCATTCTCGAGAGGCAGTTCCGGAAGTACTTCGCGGAAGCCGAGCGGCAGCCGGGCGTGACCGGAGACAACCTGCTCCGGCTGCTCGAGAGGCGCCTCGACAATGTCGTCTTCCGTCTCGGGTTCGCGCCCTCCCGCTCGGCGGCGCGGCAGCTCGTCCGTCACGGCCACTTTCAGGTCAACGGGCGCAAGGTCAGCATCCCCTCGTATGGGCTCGCGAGAGGGGAGGTCGTGCAGGTCGCCGAGAAGAGCCGATCGCTTCATGTCTTTAAGGAAGTGAAGGAACGGCGCCGGGAGGACCAGCTCTGCGCGTGGCTCTCCCGGGATATCGACAAGCTCTCCGGCCACATAATGGAGATGCCCGCGCGCGACGCGATTCCGGCGAATGTGAACGAGCAGCTCATTGTGGAGCTTTACTCGAAGTAGTCCATGGGGGCGGCGTAAGATGAAGTGGAAGAGTCTCCAGATGCCGAAGGCGATCCAGAGGGAAGAAGAGACGCACACGGAGACGTACGGAAAGTTCGTCGCCGAGCCGCTTGAGAGAGGATACGGAACCACTCTCGGAAGCGCTCTCCGTCGCGTGCTTCTCTCTTCCTTGCAGGGAGCGGCTCCGTACTACGTGAAGATCGAGGGCGCCCGGCACGAGTTCACGACCCTTCCGGGCGTCGTCGAGGACGTCACGGATATCGTTTTGAACCTCAAGAACCTGGTGATCCGGCTCGACGGCGACGAGCCGAAGCCGCTGGCGCTCGATGTCGAGGGCCCGGGCGAGGTGACGGCGGATCTCTTCGAGGTCCCCGCGGGGATGACGGTTCTGAACCCGACCCTTCATATCGCGTCGCTCGACAAGGGCGCCTCGCTCAAGATGCAGGTCGGCGTGAACGTGGGCCGCGGGTACGTGGCGGCGGACCAGCAGCCGCTCGAGGAATCCCCGATCGGCGTGGTCGCGGTCGATTCCCTCTACTCGCCGGTGCGGCGCGTGACGTTCCGCGTCGAGGAGACGCGCGTCGGCCAGAAGACCGACTACGACCGGCTGATCCTCGAGGTGTGGACGAACGGGACGATCGCCCCCGAGGACGCGGTCTCGCACGCGGCCAAGATCCTGAAGGATCATCTCGTTCTCTTCATGACCTTCGAGCAGGAGCCGACGACGGAAGAAGAAGAAATCGAGGACGAGAAGGTCGAGGAGCTGCGCGATCTCTTTTCGCGTAGCGTCGATGAGCTGGAGCTCTCGGTCCGTTCGAGCAACTGTCTTCAGTCGGCGCAAATCCGCACGATCGGCGATCTCGTCCAGAAGACCGAGGCCGACATGCTGAAGTACAGGAACTTCGGCCGGAAATCGCTGAAGGAGATCTCGGATATTTTGAGAGGCATGAATCTTTCGTTCGGGATGAACCTGGATGAGGTCCTCTCCGGGCATACGGGCGGCGGCGCCGAGCCGAACGAGACCTAGGGAAGGAAGGGTTTCGCGCGATGCGACATCAGAAAGCCGGCCGGCACCTCAACATGAGCACGAGCCACCGGGAGGCGATGTTCCGGAACATGGTCACATCGCTCTTCCGGAAGCGTCGGATCGAGACGACCGACGCCCGGGCGAAGGAGCTCCGAATGCTGGCCGAGAAGCTGATCACGACGGCGAAGAGGGGCGACCTTCACGCGCGGCGGCTCGTGATGCGCACGATCACGGATGCGGAAGTGGTGCGCGAGCTGTTCGACACCATCGCGCCGACCTATGCCAACCGGAACGGCGGGTACACGCGCATCCTGAAGGCGGGACGCCGCCGGGGCGATAACGCTCCGCTTTCTCTCATCGAGCTCGTGGATCTCGAGCCGAAAATCGAGGAGCTCGAGGAGAAGGTCGAGAAGAAGAAGAAGAAGAAGGAAGAGAGGAAGCGCGCGGAGGAAGAGGCCGCAGCGCGCGCGGGCACGCCGACGGAATCCGCGCCCGCCGAAAAGGGGTAGGGAAGAGACGGCGGTCGGTTCGAGATGCGGTCCCCGCGGAGGCGCGGGGACTTGCTGTTCGGCGTCTCGAATCGAACGCGAGGAGCTTCGATCGGACCTCGCGGGGAGCGCGAGGCCGACGATACTGCGGATGAGGAGATCTCGCTCGATGAGAAGAACGCGGATGACGATTGGTGCGATCGCGCTTGTGGGACTCATCGCTGTCGCATGCGGAAGCGAACCGTACTACAGGGCCGGCGAATCGATCGGCGCGACCAAGACGATTTCGATCGCCAAGTTGATGGAGAACCCGCGCGCCTACGCCGGAGAAACGGTGTTGGTGCAAGGGACCGTGACGGGAGTGTGCAAGGGCTCCGGCTGCTGGGCGCTCGTCGAGGAGGGCCCCGGCGGAGCGAAGATCTACGCGAAGAGCGCGGATCATTCGGTGACCGTGCCGACGACGTGTGAAGGGGCGCGCATCCGAGTCGAGGGAGAACTCGTGGTGGTCGAGCCGGTCACGGCGGAAGCGGAGCAGGAGTGCGCTCACGAGCACGAGCATGATCACGAGCACGCGGAGGGCGAGGAGCCGCACGTCTGTCCGCAGCCGGACTGCTACGTGATGCTCTCCGCGGTCGAGCTCTTCGAGAAGTAGCCGCGGCCCGGACCGCGAGCGGAGGCCGGCACGACCCGGCGTCCGCACCCGGGCCTTCTCATCCGGTCCGGGATGCACTAGAATCACGCACCATGGGACGGCGATCCGGCCGTCCCGAACGAATCGGCTCGCTTGAGGTTCCTCGGTAGCTCAATGGTAGAGCAACCGGCTGTTAACCGGTTGGTTGCAGGTTCGAGTCCTGCCCGGGGAGCCAGCCCCAACCCCCTCTCGTAACTTCATCAATATCAATCGGTTAGAGTTTGCGTACCAACGGGCACCCCGGCCGAGACTCGAACCTGCGACCAAGCACTTGACAGAATCGCCCGGCGTCCCCTATCGACGCTTCAAGAAACGGCGGCTATCCTGAGAGCAGAAAGCCGAGCGGCCCGCCCACCGTGAAAGCCCATCCCTGCATCGACCCGGCGTGGGCAGCTCTCGTCTCACGCTCCGGTCGTGGGGCCGGAAGGGGACTTTCGTGTTCTGTGAACGCGATGGCTATTTCGGGACGATTCGTGGCTTGTCCCGATCGCCGGTCGGGCGAAATCGGCATGGCGTCCCAAAATCTCCGCCGAGAACCTTCTCCCTGTGATCGGATGCCTATCTCCTGTAGTGCTCGCGATCGTCACACCTCTCACTCGCTCGTACACAGGCTATACCGCCAACCTCTTCTCTGGGCTCACTGCCTGGCTATGATCTTCTTCCCACTCGTCGTCCGCTCCGCCATCCAACCCGCAGAGCCCAAACACCTCACCTCCCACCAGGGCAATCCATCCACCACCGTTGGTCCATTGAGTATTTCCACTCCAGTACCAGATGGAACCTCCTTAATGACGTCGGCTAGGCTCTTCCCTAAGTACCCCGGTGAGCGCCTCAGGTTCACGGCTGTGACCTCTGCGGACACGGCCCCCCTCGCAATTGCACGGCGGTCGATTGCTCGGGCCCGTTCACGGGAGCTAGTATCTACGCGAAATATAACGCCCCACACTCCCACAGCTGCCATAGCCCCGACGAGGAGAAGGACGCCGATTCTCGAGCCTCTTGCTTCCCTCCTCGGAATACTCCTCTCCGCAACTTCTGTCACCCGCGGCTTGGTCCGCTGCCGGAACGACGGGTGACGGGTCGACACTGGGAGAGTGCCAGTTTCCGTGCAGTGGCAGATCGGGCACCCGTTTTGTACGTTCCAGGAAGCCAAATGAAATGCCATCTTATCCCTCGCGCAGATGACGATCTCGTCGCCGGGACGCAAGGGCTCTCGGGTGAATGGATCAATACGCTCCTCCGCCAGGAAGGCCGCGTGCTTCCGAGAATCCAGGAGATAGGTATTCATTCCTAGATATCCGCGAGGAAGGGCGCGAGGGGTCCATTCGTTCCCGCTCAGCCCTCCAAGAACCCTAGACACTCCTCCGCATGGGGCCCATGGTACGCGCGCCAAATGCAGCGTTGTGGATTCATCACGACAGCGAACTGCCAGTCCGCGCGGAACACTGTTCTCTGGGTGTTGAGATCAGTGCCCGACATGAAGACGCCCAGACTCCCTGGATGGGTATGATACCAGCCAACAATGTGCAAGCCGCGCTGGGAATTCGCTTTCGAGAGATCATCGACAATGGCATACATGCGCCACCAGGCGTCGTGATTCAGCTCTAGATAGACGCTGGAAGCGCGCGATGGCTCTCCTGGCACCGCTCGTTTCACGACCCCGCAAATCACACCGGCCCTAATGTCTTCGATCGCATAACCGAGGAGTATCCCGCCTTGCTCGTGCAGTGGCTCCCTCGGCTCCTCACCCCAGTGCACGTGATCAAGAATATCCCGTGCCGCCCTCTTTGTGATGATGAGTTGATACGAGCCACTCGCTTTGGAGGCGTTAGAAGGAGTAACACCTGTCAGCCTGGGGACGCTCCCTTTCTCCGGACGATACGCCGGAGTGATCTTCTCGATGTCGAAGCGCTTCCTAACGATCACGTTCGCGGCGGATCCGACAGAGCCCCCCGCTACAACTTCGGTTTCCATGGCAAACGTCTTCCCGCTCCCGCTGCTGCTTTGCCTGAAACGCTCAGCCCCTAGCGGGTAACTCCCCCTTTTCACTACGGATTGGTACCATCCCTGCACGTCGGCGGATTTGCTCTTTGGGCTCACCTGGGCCAGTGCTTCCGGGATAAGAACAAGACAGCGGATCAACAATTCCAGTTGCTCCGAGAGAGCCAGGCCGTTAGGAAAACGCCCCGTCCAGGTAGCCCAATCTGTGAAGAAGCTACGGAAAAAGGAAGGACGATCCACCAGAGGGTGATATGGGATGGGGCGGATCCGAAACATGGGGGAAGCCGTTCGGGGATAGCCGCGAGGGAGCGTGACTTTAATGTGGAAGGGAATCCTGTACTTGTTCTGGCCTTCCACACCAACCCCAATGATCAGAGGCAACCGCGTTTCAAAGAGAAACACATGCGCGTCAACACCTTCACCACTTTGCTTCAGTAGCCGTATTGACTCCTGCTTCCCATCTAATAGAGCTCCAAGAGCCTTAAGGTCCTGAGTAATCCACCGCTGTCGTTCGATCGCCACCATTTGCTCAGTTAACCTCGAATGGTCGGGCGGGAGTTTCGTCTTTGGCATGGTTTCCCCGCAATCCGGTCTTGTCAGATGGCCCGCTTCACATGACCAGGTCTACTCCATTCGGAACGTCTTCTTCAGTGTCTCCTTTTGCATGACGAAACGGGATTGCGTCGGATCCGGAAGTCCTTTTCGGTCACAGGGGAAGATCCCACGTTCGCGATGCTCTAGATACCAGGTGTTTGCTTCCCGATTGGCGGGGCTATCCGGGTTCGTTATTTCTGGATCGAACTGCAGGGTCCGTATCATTCTCACAACGTGCTGGCCCAAACCTTCTAGGGTCCAGGGTCCACAGCACCACCGTCCATCTGCGAACCAGTTTGGGTGAAACGGCTGTGGGGAGCTCTTCATAACTATTAGGGGCGGGGAGACCGGATAGGAAGGGGGAAGCCTAACCCCAATGCGATGCTCTTCCCGGTAAGATGGACCGGGGCCGATGATCGTGCGGACCCTTACAGCAAGTTCATATTCCTCAAGGTATGGAGGAGACCCGCCTATGGCATGCCAAGTGACAACCGCACCCTTGATGTTCAGCATTTCCTGATAATCGTTCTTCAGGCGGACTAGACGTGCTTGTTGGGGGCTAGGCATGGGTGGCTCCTCTCAATGCCTTCCAGCATCGGTGTTTGGGATCACGGTAAGCTTGTCACCGTCCTTAACTCCCCCGTGGCCAAGTCCGACGTCGTTCGCGAGCCGGTCGCCACCCTTCTTCCCGAGACAGTACCCGAACGTGCTAGGAGCGATAAAGTCATTGGTAATTAACTCCGCAATCGCCTCCTCGGGTGTCATAGTGTCATCGAGCGTCACGGTCGCATTGCGCCCATCAGTTGGATGGACAAAGGTCACCTTGATCTCGGCCATTGCGATTCCTCTCCTTTCTGGTCTCTCCGTAACCTGGAAACTTCTATCAGCTGGCGTCGGGTGACAGTCGTCTCCTTCTCCTGAGAGCGCCCAATACGAGACTGCATTGTAATGCTTGGGAACACTCGGGAGCGATCCGCGCCCAAGAGGTAGTACCGATACTCTCCCCCGGCATCCTGCACAGAAACGACATGGTACCATGGAATACCGAGATCTCGCAGTCTGAGATTCAGCACCGGGTCTTCACTCGCCTGCAATGAGAGGGCTGGCAGGAGAGTTTTCTCCGCCGGAACATCATTCGGGGGGCCCGTATGTTCCGGGATCCGCCGTCTACAACGAGGACAGTATGCGTCCGTGTCGAAAAGCTTGAATGAGGGTTTCAGAAGGCGTCGGGCTCTTCCGCATCCGGGACAACGGATACTGTAGACAAATGTCCTGTCGCCTCGCAGATCGAGAGTTGCACCGCGGCCGGACAACTTGGCATCACTCACGTAGGTCAGAAACTCCCGCACCGTCATCTCCGCAGATGCTCCCAGAGCATGGACACCAGGATAAGTAGTGCATGCGATGCAGTTCGGCGTTGCCTGCGTGTCGTAAGTATCCAGTGTGTTTGTGTTTCCATCGTAGTGAAAATAGCGCCCACCTTTGGCTGTCCGCCCGCAGAGCAGCTTCATGCCTTCCTGCACTTGAAGGGCCGCAGCCAGCGCGGAGGTTACCTGAACCGTTGGCAGCTTTCCTTCTGCAAGTAAAGACTTCTTGAAATCGTCGCAGGAATACCGAGTGCGTGCAGAAGCAAGGGTCTCCCGCCGTATTCCACATTGGTAACAGGGCCCCTCAAGAGGTATGTATGTGGCTACGTGCGCCCCCAATTCCAGAATCCCGGAGTCGATCCAGGGAGTATTGGCCAGCCAACATTGGCGATTGATGGCCAGCCGAGCCTCGGCATTGTCGAGGCAACCGAAGACAAGGTCCATCTCCATGTAAACGCCAGTGCCGAGATCCCATACGATGTCTCCGTCAAAACAATCGATCTGTGGATCTTCCGCCAGGCACATCTGCCGAGTGCGCTTGGCAGCAATGCGCGCCTTGCTCCTGCCAAGGTCATTTCTGGCGAAGAGCACAGTGCGACTCAGGTTCGAGAGGGCTATCTTGTCAAAATCTGCGACTAGTATTCGTCGCACGCCCAGAAGTGCTAGATTCTTCAGAGTTTCGTTGCCAGTAGCGCCCGCCCCGGCGACGAGCAAGGTGGAAGAGCTCACCTTCTTCGCGTCCCACCAGGACATTCGTTCCTGTCGGTCAAATGGATTCAATTCGGGATCTGATATCGACAGCAGCGAAAAATCTGTCACCGTCTTTCCTCTCGTTTCATGATAGCTACCAGAGATATCCACAGGTTCTACATTGCCAACCATCCGAGGAGGATCGGGTTACACTCTCGCGACTTCGGCAGAAGGGACACTGCTTAGGTCGTGTACGAGCCGCTATGCGGAAGGAGGCGTACGATGGATCTGTGCCTTGTCCGGCCCCGCGGCGTCGACGGCGGGAGGCGCGACGGAGAGGCGGGAAGCCGACCGGTTCAGTACCTCTAAGGGCTTCGGGGGGTGTGACGTGGTATGTGATGAAGTGACGCCGAGAGCCCTTGGTCCTCGAGCGACCTCGGTCGGGTAGGAGGAAGCGCTGAAGCTTCCGCAGTGCCATTCGGATGCGATTCCAACCGCTCATGGCGAGCAACTCTGGAAGTCCCTTTCGCTCAACTGAATCTCAGATGAGACCGCGCCACCACACAGGGTGGAAGGCCCTGCCGACTTCAGCGGGGCGACCAGATCTTGATACGCCCCCAGACGATCATGCCGATCCCGACCAGTACACAGAATGCAATACCCTCAGGGAGCCCGATCAGCAATGATAGCAGTGAGCCTCCAATGAGTACCATCACACCTTGGCCAATTAGTTGCTTGCCCTGACGATGGTCGCGGGCGGTGAGGGTTTCGAACGTATAGTCGTGTCGGTTATGGCTGCTATTCACGACGGTAAGCCAAATGGTGCTCAGTCCTGGTTTGCTGCCGGACATCGCCATATTCCTGCCAGACCGGATCGTAGAATCGCTCGGTCACAGACCCACTCTCCCCCAAAGCCAATTCTCGGGGGGCAGGCCAGTGCTTATAACCACGGCGATACTCGGTGCCGTTAGGTGAGACACCAAGTTAGGTCGGAGAATCCCTACCCTCAGGGAAGTTCTGGACACCGTGGAAGTGAACGGCACGACAAGACTTCTCTCGCTCGATTTGCTCTCGGAGGCGCCTCTCTTTCCATTCTCCTTCCTTGGCTTTAAGCATTACGTAGGCATGACGGGCGCCTTTCTTGTCCAAGTTGTCGAAGACCCATGCCTGGGCCTCTATTTGCTTGGGATTGTGTGGATCATGATACGCGATGGAGTCATGGTAGGTGAAGAAGGTTAGCCTCATGCTTGAAGAAAAGAACCCTTGTTCGAGATGAACATCAATGAACTGTCGCCATTGCTTATCACTAAGGTCCTTGAGGCGACCCCAGAACCGCCTCTCGAAGAGGATGAGACGGTGGTCGGTCAGTACGAGGAAACGCTTGCTGAACCACTTGCGCTCCTGTAGGAATCCCAGGAGTTCCTCCTCGTTCGCGAGCCATTCTCGAAGCGCTTGCGAGGGATCCATGTGATCACCTCATCGGTGGATACGTTTAGATTGTCGGCTGGCAGTGCCGCTCAATGGCCGCGCCTCAAGCTTCGTAACTCCTCGCTCCCCCCCGTCTAGTCAAGCTGGGCCGGTCCCATGGGGAGGCGGACGGGTCAACTCTAGCACGAATAAGCGTCGGGAGGGAAGGGCTGTGAGCACCGGTCTGGTGTGTCCTCTCATCACCGGTCCAGAGTCTTCTCTGGTGGAAAGCCATCCTCTTGAAGATCAATCAGTTCCCCCTCCGCCTCCCGCTCCCGCCTGTGGGACGAGCGCCGCGGGCCTTCGGGCGCCTGTCCGCCTCTCGCTCGCGCCTGTGGAACGTGCGCACACGCGCCGCGGGCCGTCGGGCGCCTCTCCGCCTCGCGCTCCCGCCTGTGGAACTGCGGGTCCGGTGGGCTCCACGGGGCGCTGCGGGCCGTCGGGCCACGCTCCGCCTCGCGCTCCCGCCTGTGGACCTCGCGCACACGCGCCGAGGGGCGTCGGGAGGCGATTCCACGCGCCTGTGACGCGGCTTCCGTGAAGACGCGTGGTGCCGTGCCCGCGAAAACCGGTCGTGACTATAAAGCGGTTACGGACAGTATCAGAACCCTCCGTCGTCAACCGGTCACAATCTCCGGGAATCGAACGGGCAGAATTGGCGGAACCCTCACGGGCGGCCGTTGACAGTTGACAGTATGATACTATTATGACTTGAGCATAGATGGACTGGCGCCCGGAGTACATATGCCCGGTCCGGGGGGCTGTGTCCGAGGGATGAGACGGCGGAGCCGGAGGTCGCGTGATGAATGTTCAGGCACTTTTGGGGGCAATATGCGCGCTTCTCATGGTTAGCTGCGCGACCATGCCGACGCAGCAGGAGATCGACAGTCTTGACTATGGGCGTCCCCTGACGATCGACTACCAGACTGCCATTCGGACGTACTTCGAGAGAGTCCTCTTCGATCCCTACTCAGCCCACTACGAATTCGGAAGTCCACAGAGGATGTGGGTGAAAGAGCCGCCGTTGCTCGGCGGGCGTCTTTACGCAGGTTACATGGTCGCAGTCGGTGTCAATGCGAAGAACCGGTTCGGCGGTTACGTCGGAATGCAGGAGTACGGGTTCCTCTTCAAGAACGACGAGGTGGTCAAGATCCTCCAGCCCGAGGAAATGCGCCTTCTGAAAAGGAGGTAGACGGATCTTTTCTGGCTGCCAATACCTGACATCCTGCCAGCGTCAGTTCGATGCCTGTCCGTTCCGTGAGAAGGCCGAGTTCCTCAAGGCCAAGGCAGAAGTTGCCTCGCCCTTTCCTGTGTCCCTGCCGCTCTGGTGCGCTCCACGGGGCGCGGGGCCTTGCGCGCAGACTCCACACGCCTCCGCACGCACGCGCTCCCGCCTGTGGAACGGGCGCACACGCGCGACACGGGGCGCAGCGGGCCGTCGGGCGGCGATTCCACACGGCCCCGCGCGCTGCCGCCTGTGGAACGGGCGCAAACGCGCGACACGGGGCGCCGCGGGCCTCACGCGCGAACTCCACACGCCTCCGCAGGCTCCGCCGAGCGCGGACGGCTGGGGAAAGGGCACTGCCCTCCTTCCGACGTCTACTTCACGTTGAGGCACAGTCCTCTGTTTCAGGTTACGCGCTCAACGGACACGCTGAGTTTGTAACGGTAGAGCGAAACGCCCTGGACACGCTGGGTGGCCAAGATCAGATCCTCTGAGATCTCTTTCGCCACGATCACCCCACGGCAGGGAGCCTGACCGAGATGTCGGTCGACCCAACCCATATAGTAGAGCAATTGCCCGAGCACCTTGTTGCGCCCGCGAGCCAGCTTCAGCTCAAAGACCACGAATCGCCCGGACCTGTCGGCCGCGAGGATGTCGACGCGGCCGTCCTCTACTGGAAACTCCACGCCGGTTCGTTCGCCGTCACGGTAGAGCACTAGGCCGGGCTCCACGCACCCAAGGTTGTTCGCGAGGAAATCTCGGAGGTCAGTCTCGGCCGCGAACGCCTGATCCTCGTCGGTCTCCTCTGGGTCAGCAACGGTTTCGCCACGCCCCGCGAGAAAGTCCTCATATCGAGTTTTGAGGCGAAGCCAGAACGCGCTCTTCCGCTCCCCCCAAGGAGTCTTACCTGCAGGCCAATACTGCTCTTTGAAGTCATCGAACAGCTGTTTCCGGTCAAGGAGATCGACGACATACCCGCGGCGCAGGGACGAGTTGTACGACAAGTCCCACTCAATCTCCATTTCCCTGATCTCGGCCATTTCCGGACCGAGGCCTTTCTCTGCGCCGAAACGATAAGCTTCCTTCAGTGGCAGAACCTTCCGTTCCTCGTCCATCGAGCTTCTCTCCTTGTAGATAGCGCCGGCTCGGGTCAGTGCCTGCCTTTCGCTGGTGGTTCGACCACAGTACTGGGGACGTTGTCGGATTGTACTTCACGCCTCGATCGTGTCCGGTCCCCCGAGCGGGCGCTGTTGCCACCCGAAGCGCACGAGGATCGGTTTCTCGTTGGGCCGTCGAGGCACGTACCGAACGTGCTCGTCTTGGAAAGCCCCGACGTCGCCATCCTGCTCGCGTAGATGCTGGGCGAGCGCGGCTTCGATGCGTCGCCGGATGCGGTCATCACAGGTCGTCGGAGCTACGTGGAACCGGATGGCGCGCACGATCAGGACCAGGGCAGGTGCGAGAGCCGGGAGTTGCTGAACGAACCCCGCCACGCTCGGC
>Ga0194126_10000730_pt1 | contig 55295 bp, 43 predicted proteins | sample TA2KigC150mmetaG_FD_148641 | JGI IMG/M metagenome (GOLD analysis project Ga0194126, IMG submission 148641) | Freshwater microbial communities from Lake Tanganyika, Tanzania - TA2015035 Kigoma Deep Cast 150m | ecosystem: Environmental > Aquatic > Freshwater > Lake | place: Tanzania: Lake... | reverse complement strand
AAGCCGCGCTCGAAGTCGGTGTGAATCGTGCCGGCCGCCCGCGCGGCGGTGTCGCCGCCATGAACGGTCCAGGCGCGGACCTCGGATTCGTTGAAGGTGAAGAAGGTCCGCAAGCCCAGGAGCTGGTAGGTGCTCCGGATGAGGGCCACTAGGCCCGTCTCGCTCACGCCCAACTCGGCCAGGTACTGCTGGGCTTCGTCGGGCGACAGATCGCCCAGGTCGCTCTCGAGTTGAGCGCAGACCACCACGGTATCGCACGCGTGCTGCTGCCGGGCGTAAGCGCGGACCTGGTCGAGGCAGGCGTTCTCCGCGATGGTGGCGAGATCAGCCTCCTTCACATTGGCCGCGAAACATGTAGGCTTGTCGGTGAGTAGGAAGAAGTGCCGGGCTAGGTTCCGCTCCTCCGGCGAGAGCGGCAGGCCCAGGGTGTTGGCCGGCTTGCCCGCGTCCAGGTGCTGCTGGTATTTCTCGATCAACTGGGCCTCGAGCTGAGCGTGTTTATCCCCCCGTTTGACTTCCTTGTGGATCTTCTCCTGGCGCCGCTTGAGGGCCTCGAGGTCCGCCAGGATCAGTTCGGTGGCGACCATCTCGATGTCGCGCACCGGATCCAAACCGCCCGTGACATGGTGGATGTCCGGGTCCTCGAAGCAGCGCACCACATGCACGATCGCGTCGACCTCGCGAATATGGCTCAAGAACTTGTTCCCCAAACCCTCGCCCCGCGACGCCCCCTGCACCAGACCCGCAATGTCCACAAACTCGATCGTGGTCGGGATCCGATTCGCCACGCCCACCACGCGGCCGATCCCCTCGAGCCGCGGCTCGGGCACGGTGACCACCCCCAAATTCGGTTCAATGGTGCAGAAGGGGTAATTCTCGGCGGCGGCCTTGTGCGAGCGCGTGAGGGCGTTGAAGAGGGTCGATTTGCCGACGTTGGGAAGTCCAATGATACCGGCTTTGAGCATGCGCAGCCTTTAGCGCAAACCCGACGGAAAGAACATCAAAATCAACCGCCCTTCGCCTGCGCTGCCGAATCGACCGCCGCGCGCATGGCCGCCTTGAACTCATCGAGCCCCTGATCGAACCCGGCCGCGATCGGCAGGACGCGTAGGCCCGGCCAGCGCCGCTTGAACGAGCGCAAGTGAGCCGCCGCCGCCGGCTCATCCATCTTGTTGGCCACCACCAACCGCGGCCGCGCCAACAACCCCGCGTCGTAGAGCTCCAACTCCCGCACCAGTTGACGGTAATCGTCCCACGGCTTGCGCCCGTCGGCACCGGCCATGTCGAGCAGCAAGACCAACGCGCGGCACCGCTGGATGTGACGCAGAAAAGCGTGCCCCAGCCCAACGTTGCGATGCGCCCCCTCGATCAACCCCGGCACATCGCACACCGTCAACCGGCGCCAATCCGCGTCCTCGACGATCCCAACCTGCGGATGCAGCGTCGTGAACGGGTACGGCGCAATCTTCGGGCGAGCCTGGGAAATCGCCGCCAACAAGGTCGACTTGCCCGCGTTCGGCCAACCCACCAGACCCACGTCCGCCATCAACCGCAACTCGAGCAGGAAATCCCCGGCCTCGCCAGGTTCGCCCGGCTGCGCAAACCGCGGCGCTTGCCGCCGCGCGGTCGCAAAATTCCGATTTCCGAGACCGCCACGCCCGCCTTTGCAGAGCACCAACCGCTGGCCATGCGCGGTCAGATCGGCCACCAACTCCCCTTTCTCGGCCCACCCCAGCGCTCGGGGCAACTCGGCCGGTTCCAGGCTCAGGTCAACCTCGACCACGCGCGGGTGACCGGAGGACAACAACCGCGGCCGCTGATTGGCGCTGACCGGCAGAGGCGCCGGGCGCGAGCTCGCAGGTGCCGGCTCGGGAGGCGGTTGGACCGCCGGGCTTTCCTGGGATGCGGGCAATCGCCAGACCAACGTGCCGCATGGCACCTTCACCAAGAGATCGGTTCCCGCCCGGCCATCCATGCCCTTGCCCAGACCGCTCTGACCACTCGCAGCCAGGAGCCGAGGCTGATAGTACTGGGCCACCAGGTTGTTGAGATCGTGGTCGGCCTCGAGCAACACATCCCCGCCGCGCCCGCCATTGCCCCCGCTGGGCCCGCCCTTGGGCCGGAAGGTCTCACGCAGGAACGCCACGCAGCCTCGGCCGCCATGACCGGCTCGCGCGTAGACCTTTACTTCATCGACGAACATGCGGGCCGGGCGAACACCGGGTGGGTTGGGGTTGAATCAGGCACACTTCAGCTAACCGGCCCCCTACACACACGCAAAGAGACGAGTCGCGGAAACTCCTGGGCCCCGCCAACCCCGCGCGCACTCGGCCCGCCACCCAGACCTGCGGCCGCCGGCGGGCAAAAGCACAAAGGCGAGGCTTTCAAGACCTCGCCCTCGCGAAGTTGGGGATCGGTTCAATTGCTCGCCGGGGCGACGGCCGCGGGCTCGCCGGGCGGCGTCAGGGCCTGTTGCTCGGGGCCAGTCTCGCGAACGGCCTCTGGCAGCACGTGGATGCGCCGGCGCAACTTGTCGAACTTGACGGTGCCATCGATGAGGGCATACAGGGACCAGTCCCGGCCGGTGCCGACATTCTGACCAGCGGCGAACTTCGTGCCTCGCTGGCGGATGAGAATACTGCCGGCGGTCACGAATTGGCCGCTGAACTCCTTGACCCCGAGCCGTTGGCCGTGGCTGTCTCTGCCGTTGCGGCTGCTGCCGCCGCCTTTCTTATGTGCCATAAAACCTGATTCTAAAGTTTGATTTCCTTGACCTGCACCACCGTGAGCTCTTGTCGATGGCCGACCTTGCGGTGATAGCCTTTGCGACGTTTCATCTTCCAGGCCACCAGTTTCTCGCCCCGCTTCTGCTCGACCACCTCGGCATGCACGGTCGCCCCCGCCACCGTCGGTGTGCCCACGGCCAATTGGCCATCGTTGTTGACCAGCAACACCCGATCGAACGTCACCGCGGCACCAGGCTCGACGCCCAATCGCTCGACGGTCAGGCGGTCACCTGTGCTAACTCGGTATTGCTTGCCACCGGTCTCTAATACTGCATACATAGCGCCCATGTCAAAAAGGAGGTTAAGGAAGCAAATGCCCCTCCGCCTGTCAACTCGGATTTCGCCGCCAACGCGTCGTGCCGAACCCTCAGCGAGGCGGAGCGCGGACGGTCACGTCCACTGAGCGGGTCGGACGACGCGTGCCCCAGGCTTCCGCGACCCGATCCACCAACGCGCGCATGTCGTCCTACCGCCTCATCCACATCGTCAGCGACCTCCACTATGCCGGTCCCGGTGAACAGGCCCGCCCGGGCCACGAACCCCAGGCCATCCCCAACCCGCTGCTCCGGGCCCTGGTCCGCGCCTACCGCCACTTCGTCTGGCTGCGCGATCCACTCGCCATGAACCATCTGGTGGACCGCTTCCTGGACGAAGCGGACCCCGCCGACCTGGTCGTAGCCAATGGCGATTATTGCGTGGACACCGCCTTCGTCGGCGTCAGCGATGACGCCGCCTGCGAGAGCGTGGGGTTGCTGCTCCAGAAGTTCCGGCAGCGGTTCCCCGGGCGATTCGCCGCCACCATCGGTGACCATGAATTAGGTAAGATGAGCATCTTCGGCGGCCGCGGCGGGATGCGAGTGGCCAGTTGGCGGCGCGCTTGCGAGGAGTTGGGCTTGACGCCCTTTTGGCGGATCGACTTAGGCCGCTACGTCTTGTTGGGCGTCGCTTCGCCCCTGATCGCCCTGCCAATCTACGAAGCGGAAACGCTCCCCGAAGAACGCCCCGTCTGGGAAACCCTCCGCCACCGGCACCTGGGCCAACTCCGCCAAGCCTTCCGCACTCTGCAACCGCACCTGCGGATCCTGCTCTTTTGTCACGATCCTTCGGCCCTGCCGTTTCTTTGGCGCGAGCCGGCGGTGCGCGAGCGCCTCGGCCAATTCGAGTTCACCATCGTCGGTCATCTGCACACGCGCCTGGTCTACCATCTGAGCCGCGGGTTGGCCGGCATGCCCCAGATCCGGTTTCTCGGGAACACCGCTCGCCGCCTCACCCAGGCCTTGCGCGAGGCCAAGTACTGGCGTCCGTTCCGCGTGCGCCTGTGTCCGGCCTTGGCGGGTGTCGAACTGCTGAAGGATGGCGGCTATTGCGCCCTCCACCTGGACCTCGACGCCGTCCAGGCCCCGCAACTGCGCTTCCATCCCCTGCCCCGCCGAGCCTCGAAGCCCGGCCACGGAACTCAGTTGCCGGGCAAGCCCGGCGGGACAAAGCCGGGAGGAGCGGGGATGTTGGGGGGATAACCCGGGAGCTGCGGTACTTGGGCGTCGGGGAACTGCGGCAGCGTCGGGACCTGCGCCTCACCCGGCATAGGGGGAACCGGCGGAAACGGCACGCCGGCCTGGTTGGCCAGGGCCTGCTGCTCGCGCATGAGGGAGTGCTGCACTTCCGGCGGCAGTGTCGGGACCGCGAGCACATCGGTCTGCGGCGTCGACGCGACGCCACCACCCACCACGCCCAGACGCGACGGGCGCGTGGGGATCGAACGAAGCCCGCTGGGGTTGCTGTCCCCTGACGAACCCGAAGCCACCTGAAAGGTCGGTCGACCCGGCTGAAACGACGCCGTCGTGACCGTTGGCCGCACCTGGCCGGGAACCTGAGGCACACCCGGCTGACCTGGGCGGATCACGGCCGGCTGGCCCGGCGGCGCCGGTGCCGGCCCGGTCGGCGGCGCGATCCCGTTTTCGTCGAAGTTCAGCGCGAGTTCTTTACCGCTGAACCGAACACGGACGACCCTGGCGAGCTCGTCGATTTGCAGCACCTCGAGGTCGCTGATGGTCGTGTCCTTCTCCCCTTCCCGCAGCAGATCCGAGTTCACCGCTTGAGGCTTGCCTGGCTCCTGGAGCACGAACATGGCTCGTTTGCCGGTGAGCAGGGTGGTAATGCCCGTCAACTTCAGCGCCGAAGGCGCCACCTGCGGCTGCGGCGGGGGCTGGGGCGGCGCCGGTGGCGGTGGTTCGCGCAAGCCGAACGGGTTGCGGCTGATGATGGATTGGTACGGATTCGCAGGGGGCACTGGAGTCGAGGCTTCGGCTGCCGGCTCTGCCACCGCAGCCTCGGCCGCTGGGACCGGTTCGCCCGGCACCGACTCAGCCGACGCCGCCAGGGCCACACTCGCACCCAACCCAACGGCGGCGATCAGCCCACTCAGCCACCGCGACGCCTGACCTGTCCGCAAACCTTTCACGCTCCGACCGTATCTCACACCCGCATCAAACACCACGAGAAAACTTTCGTTGCGCCGAGCCCTCCGCCCATCTCTTGCTCGGCCCTAGCGGAGCCTCACTCGACTTGCCACCCGTGCACCCTTGCGCTATACGCCTCTTATGAACCCTCGCAAGGCCCGCGTCCACGTCTCTCGACCGTTGACCATCCCCTCGGGTCATTCCGCCATTGCCACCGTTGCTCCTCGCCGCGGCCCGAGCCGACGGGTAGCGCTGATGCTCGCTGCCGGTTGCCTGGGCGCGGGCGGCGCAGCCGAGAGAACCCAGATTGCCACAGGGGCGCTGGCCGAGGAGGCGATGCTGGGGGCCATCCAACCGCGCATCACGCAACCCTGGGGCGAGCACGGCACCGCGGACTTTCGGAGTGTCACGCAGGATCGCCTGCTGATCGAGGGCGGCAACGAAAACGGCGACTACCTCGGCATCCGCGATTTCGAGGATCGACACACCCTCCTGCGGTTCGACATCTCGGCCCTCGCGCCGGGCACCGCCATTCACCGCGCCCGGTTGCGGCTTTACTGGGACGTGGCGTACGGGACCGAGGGCCAAGGCAAGTCGGGCTACCTCATGAACCTCTATCGGATCGCGGATCCGGCTGGGTACGGCATGTGGCTCGAGGATCAGGTGACGACTGCCCAACGCCGAGACGGTGTGCCTTGGACTCCGTCCGGTGGCCTCTTCACTTCGCTGAGCGCCGAGCCAGTCGACCGCGTCTTCTCCCATCCCCGAGGCTATGGCCAAGCCCTCGAGGGGCAATGGGTCGAGTGGGAGGTCACAGCGGCGGTGCAAGGTTGGGTGGCGGGCGCGTATCCCAATCAGGGGTTTCTGCTGGACGGACGCGACACGCTGGGCCTGCACGCTGTCGCCCATGCAAGCGAGCATGGCAGCGTCGCCACACGTCCTTACCTCGAGATCACCTACGCGGGCACGGGCAGCTACCCGGACCAGGTGTCGGCAGTCCAGGCCCGGCACGGGCAAGGGCAGACGTTCATCACCTGGGCGGAAGATGTCGGCGGCGACCTGGAAACCGCGTACCGCGTCTATCGCCACCTCGCCCCGATTACCAAGGCGAATCTGGACCTGGCCGAGCTAATTGACGAAGTCCCGCAGAACTCCGCCACCTTCGAGCGCCTCGAGGAAAACAACCACCGCTTGACCACCCCGTTCAGTGACGGGCCACTCCCACCGGGCATCGGGCTGTACGTGTACACCGTTGAATCCGCAGGAACCTACTACTACGCCGTCACCCGCGTCGTTCGCGGCAACGAGAATCGCCACATTGCACCCCCAAACCAGGCCGGGCCACTCGACGAACAGGTCACCGCCGTCCACCCCGTCCGGCAGCACCTCGAGTCGCCCAACCCGTGGGCACCAGGCAACCGCCAGGTGTTCGCCGTTTGGTTGGGCCGCTTCGATCCCACGGGCCGGTACACCGACTACGGCTACGCCAACCGCCGCAGTGTGCCTTACCTGTTTCGGATCATCACCCCCGAAGGATGGGACCCGGCCGTGCGCTATCCGTTGCTCGTGTTCTTCCACTACTTCAGCGACAGCTACGTCGGCAGCGGCCAGAACGCCGCCCAACCGCGGTTTGTGTTGACCGGCGACGACTTCGATCCGCTCATCACCGCCAACCTCTATGGCGCCAGCATGTGGTACGGATACAACTCGAACTACGGCACCAAGGCCCCTCCGACCGCGGGCATCGTCGTCAACTACACGGAGCGGCGGATGGACTGGATCCTGGACTGGGTCATGAACCGCAGCGGCCTCTTTAAGGTGGATCCAGACCCAGGGCGATCACAGCAGCGGTGAACATCCGGCCGAGGTCTTCCCCGAATGGTCTTCGGTCGAGGCGTACGACGATTGGCTCTACCAGTTCGTTCGCAACCAGAGCTATCCCGCCCTGAGCCACTTTAGCCTCAACGACGACTTCGGCGACGGCTACCCGGCCCGGGGAACCCTACGTGGCGGACTCAACCGGTTTGCGCGGTGGGATACCGCCAGCATCGTGGATACGCCGGCCCGCTGGGAAATCACGCTGCGGTTGCATGAGGCCGCCCCGGTCCCCACAGCGACCGCCGATGCGGTCCCGCGCCGGCTCCAAACCCTCGCTCACGCCCCCGGCACAGCTTTCCTCTGGGAAAACCGCCAGCAACCGGACCACACCCTCGTCCAGTCGGGCAGTGCTGTGGCCGACGCGAACGGCCTCATCTCCCTGCCGTCGCTGCTGCTGACCAAGCCGGGCAACCGCATTGCCCTCCTCGCCCGCGCCCCCGCGGTGTTGGCCGTCCACGAATCCGATTCCAGCGAGGGCGGTCGGATCGTGCGAGTGCTGCTCCGGTCGCCGGACATCGAGTTCGAGGCCGCGCAGCTCGACTTGACCTTCGAAGCGACCGCCACGTTGGCCGAGGTGCGGCTCGGCCGACTGGTCCAAGGCTGGACCCTCGAGTGGCAAAGCCCGCAGCCCACTCGCATCCAGTGCCAACTGGCAGGAGCGCCGCCGGTCCGCGGCGTTGGCGACCTGCTGGTCCTGACATTCCGCAGCGCGCTGGGCGCAAGTGCGAGCGTCCTGACCGCCACGCTGAACCAGGGTCGTCTTCCGGTCCGGATCGACGCCGCCCCGGGCGCCTTCGAGGGCGACACGGACGGCGATGGACAAGCCGATCTGGCCGAAATCCGCGCCGGCACCGACCCGTCCGACCGTGGCTCCCTGTTCCGGCTAATCCAACCGTGGCCCCAACCCGCGGACCGCGCCGTGGTCACCTGGACCACCGTGCCCGGCAAACGCTACCAGGTCGAGCGCACCGACCACGGGTTGCCTGGCGTATGGCTGGACCTTGGCCCACCAGTCGCCGCCGACGCGCCGGCCGCCTCGCTGCCGGACCCCACCGCCGCCCACGCGCCAGCCCGCTTCTACCGCGTCCGACTGCTGGACTGAACCGGCGCTCGGCGGGGAGCTTGTACCCTTCCTAACTCGGCTTGACGGACTGATGCGCCGATGACATGATGCGACCGTGAGAACGACACTGACATTGGAACCCGACGCTTTTCATGCGGCCAAGGCCAAGGCGACTCACGAGAACGTGTCCCTGGGTAAGGCGGTTTCCGATCTGATTCTGCAAGCGATTCGGCCCACCTCTGCCCAGGCCGCGGTTAAGTCCAAAGCCGTGTTCCGCTCAGCGGGGGGCATCTACACGGCCGCACAAGTCGAGGCCGCTATGGACGATGAATAGGGCGTTGCTCGATGCCAACACGCTGATCGCCGCCTTCGACGAAAGCCACGCGGATCATCGGCGTGCCTACGCCTTCCTCGAAGGCGTACGGCGGTTCTACACTTCGCCCCAAACCCAGGGCGCTTTCTTGCGATTCTTCACCCGCCCGTGGACCGATGCTGCCGGTCGCCGACACGAACCGCGTATGACGACCGGCCAGGCCATCAGCCACCTCCAAAGGATTCTTGCGTTGCCCAAGCACCAGTTCCTGGCGGACGACCTGCCCTTCGATCGGGTCTCGATGCGTTCCCTCAGCGGGTTCAAACAGTGGAACGACGCCTACCTGATCGCCCTCGCCGCCAAGCACCGCCTCAAGCTCGTCACCCTGGAACGTAAACTGGACAACATGGACTCCCAGCAATCCCCCGTCCTCCACGTCCTGCCGTGAACGACTTGAGTCCAGAGCGACGCGCACGTCGCATCCCGTGCGTTGCCCTGCCCTCCGCTGGAGCGAGCGCCAGGGCCCAGCAGCTCAACAGCGGAAGTCCGGTGTGATGTCCCATCTTCGTTTTCCGGTTGGTGGCTGCCTCACGAACCCTCGGGGTTGACGGCCTTTCATCGGCGCCGCCGCTTCGCGATCCATGTCCCTCATCGATCAGCCAAACAATTCTTGCTGATACACCCCGACCGGTTGTCTGCGCCCTGAGCCTTCGCCTCCTGCGATCATGGGCGTAGCTCGCACAGCTATAGCTCTGGAGCGCCAAGACCCCGGGCACCGCCTCGGTTCCGCCCTCGTTACGGTTTCTCCAAAACGTAGAACGCCCGGGCCCCGTCCGTCGGTAGTGTGACTGTCAGTTCGTTGCCCTCGAGGGTGGGGGTGAGGTTCACGGTCGTCCAGGCGCCGCCCAGGGCCGTGCTCGACTTGAGCGTGTAGCCCTGCGCCGCCGCCGGCCAGGCCAACCGCAGGTGACCGGGGTCTTTCCAGGTCAACCGCAGCGCCGGCGCCAGGACGCCGACCAGTTGAAAGCCCGCGAACTTCAGGCGCGGAGCGCCGTCCGAGTCGAATACCACCTCCGAACCGTCGGCGGCAAACGCAATGTCCAGGCTCGATCCGGTCAAGTTCGAGAACTTGACGTAGTTGCCCGGATCGACTTCGAAGACGCTCGTGGGCGCGGTGGTGGTCTGGGACTCGACATAGCCAAAGCCGTCGTTGTCGGGGATGGGGATGCCTCGCGAGTTCACGAGCCAGCGGGTTTCCGCGCCGATCGTGAAATGCCCCACGCGGTTGTCCGCATCGCCGCTGAGGGCGTAGAAGTAGGCGTCGTACGTGGCGAACGGGAGGCCCCGCAGGGCGATGACGCCGGGGATGCCGTTGTACTGGTCGTAGACGCCGTTGAACATCGTGCTTTCGTGACCGGTTTGGCTGCCGCGCGTCGAGGCGCCGGCACCGGAAGTTCCCCCGGTGATCTCGGCGCTCAATCCGCTCACTCGGCCGGCTGAGTCTCTTACCGCCCCGGCTGCCAGCACCACGGCGTTACGACTCCCGGTCAGACCGCTCACGTTGTTCCAATAACCGACGCGCACGCCCGGAGCTCCGGCGAGGTCGTTGAACAACATCCGGTTGCCGGAATGTAGGTTGAAACTGATGGCCACTCGACCGCCGTCGGGTTGGGGCGGGGTGTAAGGCAGCGCGGTCCCCGCCGGATCGGCTTGTCCCGATACCCCGGCGTAGGTCGCGCCAACGCGATAGGACCCTGCACCCACCGCCGCCAGAAGTCCCTCGGCCGTCACCTCGACGACACCGGCGGGCCCGCCGCTGAAGGTCACGCCCAAGAACTTCGTCACGTTCACGTCGACCGCGCCGTCGGAGAAATCTGCAACCAGCGCTATCTGGACCTCGGTCGCCCCCACGTAAAGGGGATCCACCGCCACCGACGGTCTCACCCGGTCCGGTCGCAGCACGGTCACCGTTTCGGACAGCGACAAGTTCCCGAAGGCGACTTCGATCTGGGCCGACCCCGCGCCTAACGGTTGCACCACGCCCTGCGACGTGACGGTAAAGATGGCCGTATTGGACGAAGCATAGGTGGCCCCCTCGAGATTGTTGAGCGGTTGAGTGGAACCGTCACTATGCGTCGCCAGTACTTGCACACCGTACCCGGCAGGATTCCCAGCGTACAGTCCCGGGATCGGCGAGGCCAAGGCCAAGCTGGTGACCGGCGCTCGGATGGTCTCGACGATCTGGAACCCGGAGACCTTGAGTCGCCGCGTGCCGTCTCCCCCGCTCACGCCCCCGGCTCCGGCGCCCACGGCCGTATACCGGACCATCACGTTCGCATCGGTCAGGCCCGAGATGACGACATAATGCCCCGCCTGCACGTCGCCGAACGTCGCCGGCTGGATCGAGGTTGTCGAAAGAACGTACCCACTCCCGGTGGCCGGATCGGGCAGCGGGATCGTGGTGTTGGGGCCCGTGCCGCCTTTGAGCCACCGGGTATGCACCGTACCGTCGCCCGCGGTGAGCGTGAAGTAGCCGCCCCGCTCCCCACCGCCACCTGAGTCCGGGTAGACATAGAAGTAGAGTTGGTATTCCGGGTACGGAATCCCGTTGATCGTGATGGTGCCTTCGGCCGGCTGGAACTTGTCGGTGACGGTCTGGAACATCCGGCCATCGTCCCGCAAGGCCGGGGCGACGCCGCCGGGCGGGTTCCCGCGCGTGCTTGGGTTACCGGCGTTCCCGGTGAACAGAGGGCAGGAAAGTTCGGTTCATTCTGCCAGATTTTTAATCGTTGACACCTCCTTGGACCAATGATATCGATTTTGCCAGGTCTTTGATTGTTGACACGGCCGGCTCTCGAACGGCTGACTTTGACTTGAGCTCGAGCCGGGCCAGCGGCGAACGGGCACCGGCATGATTGCATTCCGCCGGGCGGCTTCTATCGTGGCGCGGTGATTGCACTCATTGACTATGGGGCGGGCAACCTGCGCAGCGTGCACAAGGCCCTGCGCTTTGTCGGCGCCGAGGTGCGCGTGGTCACTCGACCCGAAGGGCTGCGCGACGCGCGGGCGCTGGTGTTGCCGGGCGTCGGTGCGTTTGACGATTGCCTCAACGCCCTGCACCGACAGGAGTTGGTCGAGGCCAGCCGGGCTTTCATCCGCAGCGGGCGCCCTTTTCTCGGCATCTGCGTCGGTTACCAAGCCCTCTTCGAGCGCAGCGAGGAGTTCAATAGCACCACCGCCGGTTTGGGCATCTTCGAAGGTGCCGTCGTCCGCTTTGAGGAGCAGGAGGGTCTCAAGATCCCCCAGATCGGCTGGAACCGCCTCGAGTTCGCCCACCCGAATTGCCCCTTGTTCAAGGGCATCCCGGACGGCAGCTACGTCTACTTCGTCCATAGCTACTATCCCCTGCCCACCCGTCCGGAAATCGTCGCCACCTGGACCGACTACGGCGACACTTTCGCCTCGGCGATCTGGCAAGATCAGGTGTTCGCCACCCAGTTTCACCCCGAGAAAAGCCAAGAGGTCGGCCTGCAAGTGCTGCGCAACTTCGTCGCCCTCGCACAGTAACCGGACCGGACCTGGCGACCTGACTGGGGGCGCACTGGCTCACGGGCGAGGTGCCACCTCGTTGTACCCGCTTACTCACGAGTCACGGAGATGGACGACAAGCCCGCGGTAGGGCGCGCAGTCCTCTGCGCGCCGCGGGCTTCCTGGCCCCACAGCGCTTTGCGGCCCCCAGAGGACTGCGCGCCCTGCTACCAGAGGTTTGTCGTCTACCCCGAGCTCTCATCAGGAGCCCGCCTGTTTCCGGACGGAGTCCTGCGCGCGGGTTGGGGTTGGGGTTGAGACGCCCCCAAGGTCTCTTCCCGCTGGCCCGCGAGGGGAGGGTGCCCTTGTGCGGGCTGGGTGCGTCTGCTATGTTTCGTTCCATTCAGAATCATAAATGTCTGAATGTCTGAAACCTAACTCGCTAGAATCGACATCCACAACCTGACAACGACTACGACTATGCCCCATCAACTCCCTGCCCTACCCTACGCCAAAGAGGCCCTCGAACCGCACCTCGACGCCCTGACCATGGAGATCCACCACGGTCGCCACCACAAGGCTTATGTGGACAACCTCAACAAGGCGCTGACCGGCCACGCGACCCTCGAGAGCAAAGCCCTCGACGCCCTGCTCCAGGACCTGGCGTCTGTGCCCGAAGCGATCCGGACCGCAGTCCGGAACAACGGCGGAGGACATTGGAACCACACCTTCTTCTGGAATCTCATGGCGCCGAGCGCGGGCGGAGTGCCCACCGGCAAACTCGCCACGGACATCCAGGCAGCCTTCGGCGGCTTCGACGCCTTCAAGGAGAAGTTCGAGGCGGCCGGCGTGGGGCGGTTCGGCAGCGGTTGGGCCTGGTTGGTGGTGAACCAGGCCAAACTCGAGATCGCCTCGACGGCCAACCAGGATAGCCCGCTCATGGGCAAAGCCGTCGCCGGTTGCGAAGGCACACCCATCCTGGGCGTCGACGTCTGGGAGCACGCCTATTACCTCAAATACCAGAACAAACGCGCCGACTACCTCAAGGCGTGGTGGAACGTGGTGAACTGGGCCCAGGCAAGCCGACACTACGAAGCGGCTAAATCATAGGGCGTCCCTTATTCTTATTCGCGGCAGCGCCACTGCGCGCCCCGTTAGCGTCCGTCTGCCAATGCCGGTGCACGAACGTGCATGCATCCATCGGGGCGCGGGTCGTCAGACCCGCTTCGAGCACGGTCACCCGGGGCGGACGTGACCGTCCGCGCTCCGTTCGCGTTGCCTGCGACACGCGTGTCCGATCGGGCGTCCCCAGCGTCGGGGCGCGGGTCGTCAGACCCAATGCCACCAAGATAAGGAAGGCCTGGATGGGATTCGCCTACACCGCTACGCCTTGGGGTCGGCAGGCTTGGGTTGGTCGGGAGGGGCTGGCGCAGCCGGGGCCGCTTCGCCGGGAGCGCCTTGAGAGGGAGGTGGAGCCGGAGGCACCGGGGGCTCGACCTTAGGCTCCGCTGGTTTGGACGAAGGCGGCTGTGGCGGTGTCGGCGGCGCCGGCAGTGCGGGCGGTGGCTCGACCTGAGACGGCGGCGCTGGGGGTGCCGGGGGCGGCGGGATCTCGACCTTCGGCTCTGCTGGTTTGGGCGCGGCAGGCTGCGGCGGTGTGGTCGGTGCGGTCGGCAGCTCGGCCGTCGGAGCGGGCGGCGGCGGCGGTAGCGAAGGTTTAATGGCGTCGCTCGAGGAAGGGGCGGGCAGCGGAGGAATCACCCCTGGGATCTCCGGGATAACCCCCGGGATCGACGACGAGGGAAAGGTAGCCGAGTCGGCGGGCGGGGTAGCTGAGCTCTCATCCTTTTGCTCGGCCAACAACGCCCCGCGGTCCTTAAGGAGAGAGTCGACGGTCCACTTGGACACCAGATAGGTCCACTTCTCGAGCGACTTCTCGTGGGTGAGTTTCTCGTTGAGCTTGTCGATCTTGGCCTTGAATTCCTTATCGAGGCGCTCTTTGTCTTCCGGCGTCTCGTCGGCGCCGGGAGGACGTTCCTTGGGGATCTTGCCGTCAACCGCCACGGCGAGGTAGTAGGCGTCCTCGCCCTTCCTGTTGCCGACCTTAACGGTATAGGCGAAGTCGTCGAAGGTCTCGAGCACGGCCACCGTCGGCGTGGCGAGGCCGGTCTCCTCGGCTTGCGGATCGAGCACAATGTCGTTAAAGCTGGGCCAGGAGAGGGCGCTGGGGATGCCGCTGACTTTGCTGCTGTCCAGTTTCTCGTTCGGGCCGGAGTCGAGCAGTCTCAGTTCGCCGGTCTCGGTCTCCCGCGCTAATTTCCAGGAATTGGTGGCGTTGGTGTAGGTAACCGACACGGTCTTGACCTTCTCGACTTTAAAGAAGTCCTTGTTCAACCACTGCTCGGGCTTGGGCTCGACGTTACTGAAGGTCTCGGCCACCAGGCTAACGCTTTCCGGTTTGGCGTCCACCATGACATAGCGGCCGTCCGGCCAACCTTCATCGCCGCCGAAGGGGGACGGGCTGGCGGGTTTACGGACGTGCTTCTTGCCGAGGAGAACCGCCCGGATCGGTTGGTTGTCCTTGTCCTTCAGCTCTACCAGGGTGCCGCTATTGGTGCCCCCGGGCGGCGGGGTCAGCTCCAGGCGCCCGAGTTGAGACGGCCCGACGGTGACGGGCTGGACGATCTTGAGGTCCCAGAGCTTGCGCAGCAGATCCCCCACCTCGGAGAAGTTCGCCGGGTAACTCCCCCGCTCGCGCACGACCCAGCGGTCGCTTTCTCGGGCGAGGTGGAGTTGGTTGGTATCCTGCTGGAGGCGGATGTGGGCGACGGCATTGAGGTCGAACTCGCCGAGGACCTTCTGGCCCATCTTGCCTTCCGAGGGTCGATAGGCGGCGCGGTCTCGGCTGCGGAGCCACAGGCCTAGGCCGCCGATGATCGCGACCAGGGCGAGGATGAGGGTCAGTTGCTTTCGGTTCATTTGGCAGCGGTCTTTTTGCGTTTGAACACGGCGAGCGAGACGCCGGCGAAGGTCACCAACAAGGGCATGCCGGCGATGTTCAGCCACTTCAGCCGGTTTTCGAGCGCCACGATGTCTTTGCGCAGTTGCTTGCGCACCTCTTTCAAATCCTGTTTGGTTTGCAGCTCTTTGTCCTGGAATCGCTTGATCTCCGCCTGCTGCTCGGGCGAGAGGATGAAGCGTTGGTTGGTATCCTTGCTCTGCTGGAGCTCGTTAATCTTCCGCTGCGCCTCGTCCAGGTCCCCCTGCAACTGCTTAATCCGGCTCACATACCGCATCTCGGCCTCGGCCTGAATTTTCTTGACGAGCGTGAAGGGGCGGTTTTGGACGGAGCGACTGCGGACGCCGATCAGGTCGCTGTCACCCATGAGTTGCTCGACCAAGTTCTGTACCAGGTTCAGGTTGCCGTTGAAGGGGCGCAGCAGGCGTTGCCCGAAGAAGTTGCTCACCTGAACGCAAAACTGGTCATAGATGAAATCCGTGTCGCCCACCAGCACGACAACCCCATCCGCCTGCGATTCCTTCAAGGACGCGGCACGCGCGGCATCGGCGCCAGCCTGGTCTTTCTCGGCTTCGTCCTTTTCTTCCTCGGTGCCGCCCCCGGGTTTGCCGTCCGGGAAGGCCGTCTTGAACTTGCCGGTGAGGCGGATGGCCAGCGCCTGTTCTTTGCCAGAAGCGACGAAGTCCTTGCCGGTATCGCCGCCGAACTGGGCCATCATCTTGTCCACCAGTTGGGAGTTGCCGGAGGTCTTGAGCAGCACGGTCTGTTTGAGGCCCTCGGCGGGCGTGCCACTGAAGACGCCCGCGCCCGCCAGGAGCAGGCTGTCGATCTGGCCGGTGACCACGTCATCTCGGTCGATCGCATCGGGAGTCAACGAAAGCCACGTCGGCTCTGGACCAGCCCCGCCCGCGCCGCGATTGACCATGGTCACGTAGTTCTTATCGGCAACGACTTTGCCAACTTCGAATTCAACGCCCCAGGCCTTCAGGAGCTTGTCGAGCGTGGACCCGCCGGAAGCGGCGCGTTGGAGCATGTTTTGCATGCCCATGGCGTTGCGGCTATCGACGATCGAGAGGGGATCCAGCAACGCAATCAACTTGCCCCCGCGCAGCACAAACTGGTCTAGGGCGTACTGGGTCTTCTCGGAAAGGTTCGCCGGATGCACCACCAACAGGACGTTGATGTCGTCGTCGATCTTCTCGGCTGTGGTCTCGACTTGTTTGACCGTGAAATCCCGCTTCAACTCGTTGACAAACACCCACGGCTCCTGGCCGCCGCCCTGGCGCATCATCATGGGGTTGGTCGGTTGGCCGAAGACCGGCAGTCCGCTGAGCACGCCCAGGTTGGGCTTCTGCGGGTTGACCACCTGGGCAATGGCGCGGGTCAAATCGTACTCGAGCATTCGCTCCCGCTGCGGATCCAGGAACGGCAGCGCCGCCTTTTGGTCGAGGCAAATCACGGCCAACCCCAGATAGACCTTCTCCCCCAGGTTGATCAGGCCGCCCTGGGTCAGCGACTGGCCCTCGACCCCGTCCAGACGGGCCGCGTCCTCGGCATCCGAGTCCGGCTGAGGATCGAACTTCTTGATCTGGATCTTGCCGTTCGAGACCTGGCGGTATTCGGCCAGTAGGTCCTCGACGCGCTGGGCGTAGGCCTTGAAGGGCACCGGCATCTCCTTGTCCGATTGCGTGCAGTAGAAGTGGACCGTGACAGGCGTGTCCAACTTGCCCAGAATCTTGCGGGTGCCCGCGGAAAGAGTGTAAATCTGGTCCTCGGTCAGGTCGAGCCGCACCTTGGCGGCGCCGGCGATAATGCCGCCCGCCACCAACAGAAGGAACATGGCGGCGACGCCGACACCTGAGAAGAGCAGCGGGGTCCAACGGTTTTTGATAGTGCTCATGGCCGATCGGGATTCAGGGGTTGGGCCGGGCAAGCTTAGCCGGCGCGGTGGCTGCGGATGATCACGCCCGTCGTGAATAGGGAAAACGCAATCACGGACAGGAAGAAGGCCAGGTCGCGCGAGTCAATCACCCCGCGCTGGAAACTCTCGAAGTGCGGCATCACACTGAACGAGGACACCAAGTCCAGCATCCAGGCCGGCGCCCAGCCCAGTTCTTTGGTCACCGGCGGCCACCCCGCCAGGATCAGAAACAGGCAAATGACCACCGACACAATGAAGCTAACCACCTGGCTGCGAGTCATGGCCGACGTGAAGCAACTCACCGCGAGGTAGGCCCCGGCCATCAACAGGCTGCCCAGGTAACCGCAAAAGACCATGCCCAGGTCCGGATCGCCGAGGTGGTTGACCGTGAACACCAGCGGAAACGTCAAGGCGAGGGCGATCCCCAGGAACAGCCAGGAAGCCGCAAACTTGCCCACGATCGTCTGCCAGGCGGTCACCGGCATGGTCAACAACAGTTCGATCGTGCCCAACCGGCGCTCCTCCGACCACAGCCGCATCCCGACGGCGGGGACCAGAAACAGGTACAGCCACGGGTGCCACACGAAGAACGCGGCCAGCGAGGCTTCGCCGCGCTCGAAAAACCCGCCCACGTTGAACGTGAAGAAGCCGGAGAGCAGCAGGAAGATCACGATGAAAACGTAAGCCAGCGGCGAAGAGAAATAGGCCGCCAGCTCGCGTTTGCCGATCGTGAGGATGTTATGGACGGCGTTGGTGTGGGCGCCGACGGCGCTCGAGGCCGTCCCACCGCCGGGGGAAATGACTTCAGTATGGGTACTCATGACGCTACTTCTTTGTTGCCACGGGCCGTGTCGGGCAAAGTGATACTGCGGAAGACTTCATCCAGCCGCCCTTCCTCGGTGCGCAGCTCCAACAACCGCCAGTGCTCGCGCACCGCAAGGTCGTACACGCTGTGCTCAAGCTCGCCGTTGCGCGGGTTCGGTTGCGGAAATGCCCGCACCACCACGCTGCCCGCCTCCTCGCTCACGACCGCCGACCGGCGCACCGTGCTCAACTCGCGCAACTTCTGGGTCACCACGCTTCCGGCCACGCCCTGGACGCGCACGGCGACCGCGCCGGCGTACTCGGAGCGCTGGCGCAACTCGCGCGGGGTGCCATTGGCCACGATCTGGCCGCGGTCGATAATGATCGCGCGCGTGCAGGCGGCATCCACCTCCTCGAGGATGTGCGTCGAAAACACGATGGCCTTCTTCTCGCCCATCCGCCGAATCAGCGTTCGCACCTCGTGCTTCTGGTTGGGGTCCAACCCGTCGGTCGGCTCATCCATGATCAGAATCGGCGGGTTGTGCAAGACCGATTGCGCGAAACAGGTGCGGTGGCGGTAGCCCTTCGAGAGCGTGTCCACGCTCTGGTGGATGACCGCCTCCAGAAAACACATGTCCACCGCCCGATGCACGGCCTGCCGCTTCTCCTCTCCCCGCAAGCCGCGCAGCTCCGCCGCGAAGTTCAGGAAGCCGTACACGGTCATGTCCGCATAGGCCGGGGCGTTCTCCGGCAGGTAACCGATGAGCCGCTTGGCCGGGATCGGTTTTTCCAGAATGTCAAACCCGCCCACGGTGACCTGCCCCGCCGTCGGCGGGATGAAGCCGGTGATCATCCGCATGGTGGTGGATTTGCCCGCCCCGTTGGGGCCGAGAAACCCAAGCACCTCGCCGCGCTCGACCGTGAACGACACGCCGTTAACGGCGAGCTTCGGCCCGAATGCCTTGACCAAATTGTCTACCTTAATCATGTCTCGCTCTCCCAAAAGGCCGCCGCTTCGACCCGGGCCGAAGCGGTGGCGGTGCCGCCACCATCGTGCACATGGAGCGGCGCGCCGTTCTTAAAGAAAACTTAGCCGCTCTTTGTCAAGCCCGTATCGCGCTTAGACAGCCACAAACTTAAACGTTCAAACTTTCTGTCCACCCCGAACTTGTCCCTACATCTGCCCCTCCGACACCGCCGCCCTGCCGGGGCAGCGCCCGCTCCGGCGAGGCCTCACCACCGAGCCCGACCGGCATAACCTGCGTCGAGCTCGTGCCAGAAGGCGACCTCTGCCTCCCCCTGCTCCCAGCACAGAAACACCTCCCGGCCCTCTCGCAGCGCCGGAAAATCCACCAGGCCGCGTTCGAGATCCTTCACTTGGATCTGCCGCTGGCTGAACTCGCGCAGCACCGCCTGCGCGTCGGCCAATCGGCGCAACCAGCGGCTGACCTCGGCCCCGCCCCGATCCGCACCGGTAGCCATGCTCCGGGCCAACTCGGCCTCTCGATCCGCCAACTCTCGCCGGAGGTCCTGCAGGCGCTCGAGCCAGTGCCGCACCTGCGGCAACAAGGCGCTGACCTCGGTGAGCGTATAGTGTCTTGTGAACCGATAGTCCATCGGAAAAATGCGGCGCCAGCCCGCGGGGCGACTCGATCCCCTAGGGCGGACTGCTCGCTTCCAACTTGCGGCGCACCGCCTCGCTCTCCTCGACGGCCAACGATTGGCGCCAGGCGTCGCACGCTGCCGCCTTATCGCCCAAGACCTCGTAGATGTCGCCCAAGTGGTCGAACAGGATCGCGTCCGGTTCTTCCGAATTGGCGACCGCCTTCAACTGGTGAGGCAGCGCCTCACGACTCTGCCCCAATTGGTGCAACACCCACGCCAGGCTGTCCAGGAAAGCCGCGTTCTCGGGCTCGAGGGCAACGGCGCGAGCGATGAACTGGCGAGCCTCTTCGAGGTTCTCCCCGCGCTCGGCCCACATGTAGCCCAGGTAATTGAGCGTCTCGGCGTTGTCCGGGGCCAACTCGAGGCACCGACGCAAACTCCGCTCGGCCTCGGCGTAGCGGCCCAGGCGTTCCTGGGCCGAGCCGAGCTGGAAATAGAAGGCGTGATTGAGCCGCGACGGGTCGGTCGCCTTCGCGAGCAACTCGGCCGAGGTATAGCTCTTGATGGCGCCCGCATACTGCTTGAGGGCGGCCTGAGCCACGCCGGTGTAGAACTCGAGCCCGAAGTTCAGGCTAAACTTGGCGCGGGCTTTGGCCAGAACCTCCAGCGCCCGCTCCGGTTGCCGGATGAGCAAGTAGAACCCGGCCAGATCGTAGTACGCAGGTTCCAACTCCGGGTTGAGCAGGAGCGCCTTCTCGAAGTGGTCGGCCGCCTCCTCAAACTTCTTCTCCTCCACCGCTAGAGTGCCCAACAGCAGGTAAGCCTGCGGGTTGGTGGGCATCTCGCGCAGGATGTGCCGGAGGTGCTCGCTCGCCTTCGCCGGGTTCCCGCTGGCGCGGTACAGTTGAAACAACTGCTCGTGCAGAATCGGCGCGAACGCGGCGTCCACGGCGGTATGTCGCGCCAGCAGTTCCTCGTAGAACTGGGCCGCGCGCCCTGGCTCGCCCACGTTCTTGAACGCCTCCGCCAACCGCTGAAGCGCCAGGGGATCCTGGGGCTGGAGCTGCACCGCCCGCTCCAGCAGAGCCAACACCCGTGGCTTGACCTGCTCGGCCGTCAGATGTTTCGCGCGCTGCGCGCCCAACAGCATGCCGGCCAACTCGGCCAAAAAACCCGCCGAACCGCCCGGCTGGCGGCCAGCCTGGTCGAGCACCGTCAACGCGGCGTCCGGTTGCTTTCGCTGAAAGTGGATCTGGGCCAAGTTGTAGTACCCCATCAGCAAGGTCGGCGACCGCCGAATCGCCTCCCCGTTCGCCGCCAGCGCCTCCTCCGTCCGCCCCAGTTGGCCCAACGCCAATCCCAGCCAGCCTGAGGCCAACCCGGTCGCCCCCGGCTGCGCCGCCGCCCGGCTCAGCACCTCGACAGCCCGCTGCGCGTCGCGCCCCTGCAGCAGCCGATGCGCCAGGTCGATCGCCAACAGTTCGTTGCTCGGGTCGGCCAACGTGGCTTGCCAGAACTGCTCCAGCGCCAGCTCCGGCTCGCCCCGCAAATCGTGCACCACACCCGCCGCGTAGCGCGCGTGCAGCTCAGCGCGCCGCTCGATCGCCGCGTCATCCAACCGGGCCGGCTCGGCGACGCCCGGCGCTTGGCCCGGCCGCGCGGTCGCCCCGCGTTGCCAGCCGTTGGCACAGCCGAACAAGCCGAGCAGGCCAATCAGGAGGACGCCCAGGCAAACGGCGCGCTGAAGACTCATTGCTGCCGCCATGAACGGGAACCTGGGCGCAGCGCCAGCCGGGCCGGGCTGCGCCCGAGATCGAAACCCTCGCCCTCGGGGCGAGGCGATTACTTCTGCCACGTGCGCTTCTTGTGGCGATGCGCGCGGAGCTTCTTGCGCCGCTTATGCTTGTTGATCTTCGATTTCCGGCGTTTCTTCAGGGAACCCATAGGTTTCGGTCGGTCGGCGATCCGGTTTCAGTACACCACTTTGTTTAACGGATATTCGATAATGCCCTCGGCGCCCGCGGCCTTAAGTTGGGGGATCAACGCCCGCACGACCTGCTCGTCGATCACCGTCTCCACGGCTACCCAACCGGCCTGGCTCAGGGCCGAGACCGTTGGATTACGCAAGGCGGGCAAAGATTGCAACAATTTCGCGAGGTCACGCTGCGCGATGTTCATCTTCAGGCCGACCTTGCTCTCCGCCTCCAAGGCGCCACGCAGCAACAGTGCCAGCGTCTCGATCTTGGCCCGTTTCCACGGCGACTTCCACGCCGTCGCGTTCGCAATCAACCGCGGTGTCGAGGTCAGCAGCGTGTCCACGATCCGCAGCTTGTTCGCCCGTAACGAGGAACCGGTCTCGGTCAACTCGACAATCGCATCCACCATCTCGTGCGCCTTGACCTCCGTGGCTCCCCAGGAAAACTCGACCTCCGCCTTCACCCGGTGCCGGCGCAAATAGGCGCGCGTCAGATTCACCACCTCGGTGGCGATCCGTTTGCCCGCCAGATCCCGCACCGAGCGGACCGGCGATTCCTCGGGCACCGCCAATACCCACCGGGCCGGTTGGCGCGTGGCCTTGCTGAACAGAAACTCCCCTACCTCGTGGACCTTGGACCGGTTCTCTTGGATCCAATCGTACCCCGTGATGCCCGCGTCGAGATTGCCGTGCTCGACGTAACGGCTGACTTCCTGGGCGCGAATGAACCGAATGCTCAGTTCCTCGTCGTCCACATACGGAATGTAGGAACGGCTGCTGACGGTGATGTTGAAGCCGGCCTTGGCCATCTTCTCGATCGTCGCGTCCTGCAGGCTGCCTTTGGGCAAACCCAAACGCAAAATGTGCTTCGACTTGCTCTTCATGCGTGATGCTGCGTCCCTCACCGCGCCGGCGCGACGCAACCCAAGTCCGCCGCCGACCCACTCGCGTGAGGGGGGTGATGATGAGCTAACCCAACCGCACCAGTGCAAGCTTCTTCTCGCGCGATCTGCCAGCCGCGCCCGCCCCCCCCCTGCCCTCCCCCTCGCCCTCGCTCAGCCGCCGCCACGGTCCAGGACTCATGCCTCGGTCCCCATCCCCATCGCACTCGGCCCCCCCACCACGCGCCGCCCGTCGACCCGGATTCGCCCGGTCGCCATCGCCGCCACCGCCGCCGGATACAGCCGGTGCTCGACCCGCTGCAGCCGCTCGTGCAGCGTCGCAGGCGTGTCGTCGTCCAAAACCGGCACCGCCTCCTGCGCCACGATCGGTCCGGTGTCGATGCCATGATCGACCAGGTGCACCGTCACACCCGTCACCCGCACACCGTACTCGAGCGCCTGCCGCCAAGCCTCAAGCCCAGGAAACGCCGGCAACAACGACGGGTGAATATTCACCACCCGCTGCGGAAAGGCGCGCAAGAAGTCCCCTTTCAAGATGCGCATGAACCCAGCCAATACCACCAAGTCCACCTTGACCGCCTGCAGCGCCTCCACATAGGCCGGCTCCGAAACCTCATCCAACTTGGTGCGATACCGGCCCGGCGCAAGGTACTCGGCCGAGATGCCACGTTCGCGCGCGCGATCGAGAATCCCAGCGTCGGCCACGTCGCTCAACACCAGGGCGACTCGCGCCGGAACCTGCCCCGTCCGACAAGCCTCGGCCAACGCCACGAAGTTCGAACCCTTGCCCGAACCCAGCACCCCCAGGCGGAACGTCGCAGCATCGCTCGTGCTCATGCGCACCAGCGTACACCAGCGCCCGGCGCCAAACACAAGACCAAACCCGCACGGCGCCTCCTCTGCATCCGGAGGGTGGCGCTGCACCGCCCTGATCCGTGCCCCAACGCGCACCCGCACAACAGGCCGCAAAGTCAGGCCGCAAAAGACTTGCGACCCCAACGATTCTGTCGAATCCTACCTCTCTGTGTACGACGCGTACCGATGAGACCTTGGGAACGACGACAACCGGCCGCCAGGGCGCTCAGGCTGATGGGTGCCGGAGCGTCCCGTAACCATTGCGGTCTGTGGCCTGTCAGGGGCTATCCTACCCGCCGCCAACCCGGAGCCAAAAGCCCTGACTTCGCCGACGCCGACTCCTGAGTATGTCTGCCAGCGCCACCCTGACCGCTGAGGCCCGACCGCCCGAGGGAATGCCGCGGTACCGGTTGACCTCGGACATCGCACAGTTTTGTCTGCCGGCCTCCGCCCAGGACACCAATCGCAAATACGCGTATGCCTGCTCGATCTACCTCAGCTTCCTGATCATCGGCCTGGTGGGAATGGTCAAGGTGCCCAAGCTCGTCGTGCGCGAGTTGCCCAGCGTTGTCGAGTTCACTCCGGTCGAAATCCCGCAAATCGAACCGACACCCGTGGTCCAAACGCTCGAACCCGATCCCGCCGAACCCATGTCCGACGCACCCAGTGACGCGCCCCCGGCGCCCGTCCTAGTGGCGGCGGCTGATGCGGCGGTACCCTTTGCTGTCCCCACCGAAGGCTACGTGCAGGTTACCAAGCTCATCTCGCGCGCCGAAGCGCCACCGGCGGTGATGCCGCGCCCGCCCCCCCCTACGCCCACCAAACCCAGCCCCTCCCGGTTCGGTCGCGGTAGCGGTGCCCGGGGTTCCTTTCCCTCGCCGACGTATCCCTCCGGCGTTCTGCGCAGCGGACAATCGGTCGAGGGAATGCTCCTCGTGCATCTGGCCAACGACGGCTCGGTTCAGGATGTCGAGGTCCTGGTCTGTTGCGGCGTGCTCGAACTCGACCGCCGCATGGCCAACTGGGTCCGCGCCCGCTGGAAGTGGGATCTGCAGCCCGGCCAAGCCACCCTCTGGGAGGTCCCCTTCGCCTTCGCAGCGCACTAACAACACCCACAACCCCCACAACCGCACAGCCCTAGCTCCTGGATTCCCCCCCCGGGATCCTCAGAAGCTTTATCGACCAGGTTCAAAGAAGTTGACGACGACTGCAACTCGAAGGATTGGCAGTCCCCAGGAGCGGTTGATAGCCGCACCGGCGGCGGAGTAACCACCAAGAAGTTGACAATGTTCCTGTCGATCGAAGTGCTTTCTGCCAGGTTTAAAGAACTTGACGACGGCTGCGGCACGAAGACCGGCAGCCCCAAAGGCCGGTCGATAGCCGCACCGGCAGCGAGACGGCGGGGGCGAGGCGACGCACCAGCGGCAAGGTGGGCTTGAAAGGTAGCCGTGAAGGGGAGCCGAGCTTTGACAGTTCAGATTGGCCAAGCCAGAGGGGAAAGGCGAAGTGGCCGAAAAGGCCTGGCCTTCGCCTATCGCGATCGCGGTTGGAGGAAGCCGCCCGTCGCGAGGCCCCGTCGCGAAGCCCACGGCCTGTCCAAGGGTGCTTCCCCACCCCGACTTCTGCTGGGCGGACGCCGGCGCCCTGTCTTATCCTTGGTCCTGCCGCTCCCGTCCAATCGTCACCCGGTCAGCCCGGGCGCTTCGATTAATCAGTGGACACCGCCGCAACGGCCACGCTAGTTTCACGCCCTTTAATAACCGTTGCTCGCGGCCGGGCATAGCGGGCTCGATGCTGCGGGGCGGATGGGACTGGGACCTTTGATCGCAGGTGCATGGTATGGAAATGCTGCTGGCCAACATCGTGATTACGTACTTCAAGAAGGGCGGCCCGATCATGTGGCCGATCTTGATCGTGTTCATCGTGGCGGTGTGTGTGGTTGGGGAACGGACCATCTGGTGGCTACGGGAGAGCCTGCGGCGCAACCCCGTCGCCCTGGAGAAGACCCTCGCCGCCATCGAGAATGGCGACTTCCGCGAGGCTTCCCGACTCTCGAAAGACACCAAAGACCCCGTGCTGCGGATGATCTGGCACGGGCTCAATCACGTGCATTTCTCGCTACAAGGGGCGCTGCAGGTCGCTGCGGGCGTCGAGTTGCAGAAGGCGGGCCGGTTCCTAACCGTCATGGATACGTTGGTGACCTTGGCTCCGCTGTTGGGCCTGTTGGGGACGGTGGTGGGGATCATGGGCTCGTTTACCTCGATCGGCAGTGCCGAACTCGCTGTCGAGAAAGTCACCGGCGGCATCGGCGAAGCGCTCATCGCGACGGCGTGTGGCCTCGGGATCGCCATCCTCGCCTTGGTCCCCTACAACTACTTCAGCAGCAAGACCACGCGCCTTCAGTACGAACTCGAGACCGCCGCCACCAACATCGAGGTCATGGTCACCGCCGCCAAACAACGGGGGGGGTTCGACACCATGCAGATCCGCCGGGAAGCCGCTGAAGCCTGAGCCTGCCCCAGCGCGCCACGCTACAGCTCGCCGCCCGGTCGCCCTTGGCCATGAAATTCGGGTCCTTGTTGCCCCACAAGAAGGCGCGCATCGAGATCATCCCGCTGATCGACATCATGTTCTTTCTGCTGGCCTCGTTTATGATGGTCAGCTTGACGATGGTGAAGATGAAGTCGCTGAAGATGGACTTGCCCACGGCCACCGAGGCCAGCCGCGACTTCAAGCCCGACGTCATCAACATCGACATCGACGACGCCGGGCGACCGCACATCGACCTCGAACCCAAGACGCTGGCGGAGGTGTTCGCGCATCTGACCAACCGGCTCAACGTCAACACGAATCTGCCGGTCTACATCCATGGCGACCGCAACGCCAGTCACGGGTCGGTCGTGGCGGTCCTCGACCTGGTCCGCAAGGCCGGCGTGTTGCGCGTTTCCTTCGCCAGCACTCCGCCTGAACGGCCGCGGGCGGCCGCCTCGCCATGAGAATCGGGTCTCCCCTGGCGCACAAGAAGGCGCGGATCGAGATCATCCCGCTGATCGACATCATGTTTTTTCTGCTGGCCTCGTTCATGATGGTCAGCCTGACCATGATCAAGATGCAATCCCTGAAGATGGACCTGCCCACCGCGACCCAGAAGAGCGCGCGGACCGAGGCGGTGCTGTTGAACATCGACATTGACGCGGCCGGCCAGGCCTCGATCTCGAACCGGCTGCTGACCTCGCTCGAGGTCTATGCCTTCCTCACCAACGCCCACGCGGCCGCGACCAACCTTTCGGTCTACATTCGCGGGCACCCAGAGGCCAGCCACGGCGCGGTCATTTCCGTCGTCGACACCACTAAACGCGCGGGCATCGCCAAGGTCTCGTTCTCCCTCAATCCGCCGCCCGCAGCGGGTAGCGCCCGGTAGCTCCGCAGCGCGCTCGGGCGCGCGGAGCCTCGCCGGGCGCTCGAAGCTTACTTTCTGCGGCTATCGGAGCCGGTGGCCGCCTCGTTCAGCTTGTTGACGTCATCGACGAGCTTGTTGTAGTCCTTGACCAACTGGTTGTACTCCTCGGTGACCTTGACCAACTGCGCCGCCCGTTCGTCGCGTTGGGCGGCGACGGTTTGGATGACTTCGTTGGCTTTCTTGATGCTCTCGTTCTGTTCGAGGATGCGCTCGTTGGCGGTCTGGATGGCGGCCTGGTATTCCTGAAGTTGCTGGTCGAGCCGGTCTTTCTGCTTGAGCAATTCGTCGTACTGGTGTTCGAGCTCGCGGATCTTCTTCTCATTGGCCAGCTTGGTCTCGGTGAGTTCCTTGCGCTTCTGCTCGAGTTGGTCGATCTGTTCGAGGTTCCGCTTCACGGTCAGTTCCAACCCCTGGATGGTCTCCTTTTTCTGGTAAAGCTCGTCGTTTAGGGCGGCGAGGTTCTGCCGCAGGTCGCCCTCACGATCCCACTGGAAAACGCACAACCCGCACAACCCGAAGGCGAGTACCATCACAAGATTCGGTAATAGTTTGCTCATGTCCGCTCCACACGCTCCCGCGCCGCCAACCCCTCTCGGGCCAGCCTTAACCACCAACCGCCACACCCCAGGTTCTCTGAACGTCTCCCAAGGCGAACGTTTGTGCGCCGACGCTGACAAAACCCCGGCGCTTTGTCCAGAGCCTCGTCCGAGGCCCGTCGCACCCATGCCTACAGGGTGCGAAGCCTACGAGATCAACTCGGCAGACAGGCCGGTCCCAGCGGCGTGAAGCTCTTGTAAGTCATGATGAACTCCTGATGGCCCAGGATCTCGGAAGCGGTTCGTTCGCCAGCCGCCACCCGGAGCACCCGCTCGAACACCTCGGCTCCCACCTCCTCCAGCGTCCCGCGCCCCTCGAGCACCCGCCCCGCATCGATGTCCATGTCGTCACTCAAGCGCCGGCTGGTCTCGGGGTTGGCGCACACCTTGATCACCGGGGCGATCGCCGAGCCCACCACCGAACCGCGCCCTGTCGAGAACAAGATGAGGTGGGAGCCGCAGGCGATGAGTTCTGCGATCTCGGCGTTGTCGCTGATGTTGGCGAAGCCAAACCGGACTTCCCCGTCCGGAACCACATCCAAGAGGTAGAGCCCGCCGCGCGGCGGCACATCGCCCGGCTTAATGATGCCGGCGATGGGCGATTGGCCGCTCTTGCTGTAGGCGCCCATGCTCTTTTCCTCGATGGTGGTCAACCCGCCATCCGCGTTCCCCGGCGCGAAACTGCCATGTCCCAGCGTGGCGTAATGCCGCGCCGCTTTGGCCACACACGCCACCAACTCCTCGCGCAAGGCCGGCCGCGCAGCGCGCTCAGCCATGATTGCCTCGCACCCGATCAACTCGCCGGTCTCCTCGAAGATGGCCGTGGCGCCCTGGGCCACCAACTGGTCGAAGGCCCGGCCCATCGCGGGGTTGGCCGTGATCCCACTGGTCGCGTCCGAGCCCCCGCAGATGGTGCCCACCACCAACTCCCGTACCGGCAGTGCGGAGCGCGGCTGCGCCGCCAACTCCCGCAGAGTCCGCTCCACCCAGTTTCGGCCCTCGGCAATCGACCGCCGCGTCCCTCCCGCCTCCTGGATCACGAGCGTGGCGACCGGCCGACCTGAGGCGCGAACTCGAGCCTCGAGCTCGCGCCGGTTGAAGCTCTCGCAGCCGAGCGACAACAACAGCACCCCGCCCACATTCGGATGCGTGCACAGTTGATGCAGCATCCGATCCGCATAAGCGTTCGGGAAACAGCCCGGGAACCCGATCAAGTGCGCGCCTTGCTCCCGGAACGGCCAGGCGACCTCGCGCGCCACATGGTGCGCGCACTCGACCAAGTACGCCACCACCAGCGTGTTGCGGATCCCTTTGCGACCATCGGAACGTAGGTACCCTTCGGTCATATCCATCCTCCCTCGATCGCTCGCCCCGGACCCAACGGTTCCATCCAAACGGCCCGGCCCCACTCGATCTTAAGGATGCTCCTCGAAATAACGCTGTTGGGTCGCATGCAGGTAAGTCGGTAGGTAGTTGCTCCGCAGGTTGTGCGTGTGCACATGCGCTCCCGCAGGGATCGGCACCGCGGCCGAACCGATCGACACGCCGTACTTGAGAATGGGCGCCCCGGCGGGAATGTCGCACGCGGCCAATTTATGCCCCAACGCCAACGCGCGCTCGATCATAACGGTCACGCCACCAACGCACACGCGCTCGCCTGCCGCGACGGTCCGCGTGAGCACGACGACATTGTCCTGCGGGTGCAACTGCATCACCCGCCGCTCACCGGCCGCCGAATCCGCTACCACGCTGGCTGGACTTTTCACAGGCCGCACAACCTGCGCCGCACACGCGCACCCGGCAAGCGGAAACTACCCAGGCATTATCTCGAGCCAACCAGCGCCACCGGCGAACCACAGTCCGCCGCTACGCGGAAGCCAGCAGGGCCGCTCTCGAGCCCTGCGCCTCCACGATCGGGCCTCCAACCCACGGTGGCCCGGCAGACCTGCGGTTTGCGCCGGCGCCAACCGACGGCTATCTTGGCGGCGTCTGGGCCGCCGCTGCGAGCGGTCCACGACGTCGACCATGACACCGCACTTGCGCCCCGCTTCTCCGCCCCAGTTCGCGCGCTTTGCCTTGGGTTTGCTGGCGCTCGCTTTGGCCTGGCTCAGCCCTCAGTTGGCCCAGGGGGCCGGCGTCCGTCTCGAGATCAGCCGCACCGCCGGCGACGCTTGGGTCCACCTCGAGTCAGCCGGCGAATCCAACCGCGTCCACACCATCCAGCGTTCGACCGATCTGCGCGCCTGGGAGACCTTCGCCGTCACGCAGGACGGCCCGTTCGCCTTGGCGGACCCCGAAACCCCTGCCTCGAGCGCGCGATTCTTCCGCGTGATCTCGCGGGCAAAGACCGCCACCGATGACGGCAAGAACTCGATCGCCTTTCCGGCGGAACCCTTCCGCTCAGCTCCGGGCACCCCCGAGGAAGCGCGCTGGGTGAAGTTCGCCATTCTGACCGCCGCACCGAGCGTGGTTTGGTTCCAGGACAGCACGCGGCACCTGTTCCACTACGATTACGCGCTCCAACGGCTGGCACCCTTTGCCGGCCTCAGCCGCGACCAGTTCAATGCCCGCACCTTGCGCCGTGCCAACCAACTCGCGGTCCTTGGCGCGGTGCTCTTCGCCCCCGAGTCGGCTGGGGCAGAATACGGCATCCAGTTCGTTGGGCACGACCCTTACCCGCCGGAGCAAGTGGTCCAATGGTTCAAGCTGGTCGCAGCCGCGGTGGCGCCGGCCGTGTCGGCCCAGCCCTTCTACTTGCCCACGCCGGAGCAGCGCCCAAGTGCCGAGGCGTACCAGACCTACTTCGAGGCGCATGGGATCCCGCTGGGTCGTCCCGAGCGCTGGCTTCAGGGCGACGTCTGCTACTCGACGGGTTGGGCGCTGGGGCGATTGGTGTTCGTGCCGGCGGCGGACATCGACGCGGCTTACGCCGAGGGCCGCCTGGGGCCGGCGGACATTCTACTGACCGACGGTGTGCCGCCTGAGTTGCCCTACCTGGCGGGGATCGTCGCGCTCACACCCGCCACGCCCAATTCGCACGTGGCCATCCTCGCGCGGTCCTACGGTGTGCCGTTCGTCTACCCCGCCGACCCCGCCGAGCATGACCGCCTCCGCCAACTGGCCGGTCGCGACGTCATGGTTCGTGCTCGCAGCACCTGGCGCGGGTGCGACGTTAAGATCCTCGGGTTGGACCCGGATTTCGAACCCGCCCTGCGGACCGCCTTGCTCGACCTGAAAGCCCCGGGGCGCCTGCAGTTGACCCCCAAGGCACCCCTCGGGACCATCGCCGTCAACACCGACACGCTCACCCCAGCCGACATCCAATTCGTCGGGGGCAAAGCCGCTCATTTCGGCCTCCTCCGCCGCATCCTCCCTGCGCATTCGCCACCGGCGGTGGCCTTGTCCTTCGATTTGTGGGACGGCTTCCTGAGTCAAACCTTGCCCGGCGGCAACCGGACGCTGCGCGAGGAAATCCAGCAACGGCTCGCCCCCTTCCAGTATCCGCCGGATCTCGCTGTAGCCCGCGAGGTGCTGGCTGGAATCCGCGGCCTGATCACGCGCACAGCCTCGTTCAGCCCCGCGCAGCAACAAGCCATCCTGGCCGCCCTCGCGGGCTTTGACCCGCACCGCAAGATCCGATTCCGCAGCTCGACCAATGTCGAGGACAGCGAGCAGTTCACCGGCGCGGGCTTGTACGACAGCTACAGCGGTTGTCTGGCCGACGACCTGGACGGTGACCCCACGGGTCCTTCGCACTGCGACTCCACCGAGGCGAACGAGCGAGGCGTGTTTCGCGCCCTCCAGCGGGTCTACGCCAGCTTCTATAACGACCATGCTTGGCTCGAACGCCTGCGCTTCGGCGTCCCCGAGGACCAAGTCGGCATGGCCGTCCTGGTGCATCACAGTTTCCCGGACGAGACGGAACTGGCCAACGGGGTCGCGACGGTGCGTTATCAACGCTCCGGCACCTTCCGCAATTACACCGGCGACCTGGTCACGCAATGGGGCGCGTTTTCCGTGTCCAATCCTGCCGGCGGCGCGCTGCCCGAACAGGTCACCCTCGCCAAGTACGGGTCCTCGACGGTCTATCTGGACACGCAGGCCTACTCGAATCTGGGCCCGCTCGGCGCCCGCGTCCTCGCTTGGCCTGCCGAATACCAAACCCTCGCCAACCTGCTGCTGCGCGTGGTGGACGGCTACCAACAGTTGTTCCCCCAGAAAACCACCTTCCTGCTCGATTTCGAGTACAAGAAGACCCAACCCGCCGATTTGGTCGTCAAACAGGTGCGCGAGATTCCGCTGCCGGACCCACAGCGCCAAGTGCCCGCCTGCCTGATCAACGAGCCTACTCCCTACCGCGTCTTTCAAGGCGAACACGGCGATGTCTTCGCCCTGCACCGCCTCAAATGCGTGTTCCAGGCGAACACCCGCAACCTCTGGCTAACCGACCCCAATCTCACCCATAGCCTCTATACCCAATGCACCCTGACCCTGCTCGACGACACCCAACCCATCTCACTCGAGCACGGCACCTCCGGTTGGCCGAACGCCGCCTTCACCCACACGCCGGACACCACCACCGACACCTGGAGCCTGGGCGCCGGCCCCACCCGCCGCGATTACCGCCTCGACACCACCCTGCAGCGCCAAACCGATTTCGCCTCCGGCCCCTTGATCACCGTGCGCGACCTCCAGCTCGCACTCACCGTCCGCTATGCCACCCCTCGACCCGTCCTGGACCCGACCGGCAAGCCGGCGCAGACCGTCGAGGACACCGTCACGCTCTGGCCCGGTGCGCCCTTGACGGCGCGCAGCATCCGCGTCGAACGGACGCTCGCCAACCCGGGGGGACTGACCATCCGAACTTCGTTCTACTGGCCTCAACCGCCCACCGGCCCAACCGCCGGCTACACGGCGCCGTTGCTCGAGTGGGTCGAGACCCGCATCTTTGGTCTCACTGCCGACCCTCTGGTGTTGCGGAGTGAATTCGCCCAGACCTACCACCCCGGTCACCACAACTTCTGGGAGGAGTTCATCTTCGAGCCGCGGCTGGATCCCGGGGTCACCCCGGCGCAACGCGAAGAACTCACGCGCCTGAACATCCAACTGCTGCACGCCACCAGGGGCGAGCTAGGCTCTCGCATCCAGGCCCTTGGCCTAGACGGCCAATTCCGGCGCCTCCCCTGACACCTACTGATGAGAGGTCGGGATAGACGACATATTGCAGGGCGCGCAGTCCTCTGCGCGCCGTAAACGACTCTGGACACAGGAAGCCCCGGCGCGCAGAGGACTGCGCGCCCTACCGCCGAGTTGTAGTCCATCTCAGTGACTCATCAGTAAGCACAAGGCCAAGTCAGCGCACCTCGGGTCCAGCCTCGGGTGGATCGTTCTCGAGATACACCAGTCGCGCTCTCGCCGCGCGGGCGCCCTCCCCCGGTAGGAACCGATCGAGCAGGGAACCGCCGGCAGGCCCTGAGGAGCCAACGCTCCCCGCACTGGGCGGCGCCGCGGACGGTTCCAGGGCCGACCGCAACGCGCCTTCGACCAACTCGGCGCAGTGAATCTTGAGGGGAGGAAGCGGCCCCAACTCACCCGCGAGTTGCTCGGCCCGCAGGTTCAGGGCTTCCTCCGGTGTCTTACCCCGTATCAGCTCGGTGGCCACGCTCGCCACCGCGATGGCCGTCTCGCAGCCGAACGACTGAAAGGTGGCCCGGTCGATCACGCGGCGGCCGTCTTGGTCCTTAAACTTGACCCAGAGCCGCATGAGCTCGCCGCAGGAGGCGTTGCCCACGGTGCCCACCGCGTCGGCCCCCTCGAGTTCACCCAAGTTGGCGGGTTGGACCGAGCCAGCGATGAGGTCGGCAGGGAGGGCGTCGTGGTGCATAGGGACAGGGGCAGGCCGAGCGAAGGGTCACTCCGCCAGCCGGTATCGTTTCATGGAGCCATCCACCTCGCGGGCCCAGGCGTCGATGCCCCCGGCCAAGCAGCGGACTTGTTGAAATCCTTGCCCGGCAAAATAGGCGGCGGCGTCAAGGGCTTGGCGGCCCTGATGATCGTAAACGACCAGCAACGCCTCGCGCGGCCAGCGCCCGAGAATCTCCTGCATCGTCGTTTGCGTGAGCAACACCGCCCCCTCGAGGCGCACGGCCTCCCATTCCTCGCGCGAGCGAATGTCCACCAGCCGCGGCTTGGGCTGGATCTTCAGCATGCCTGCTAACCCGGCCGCCGACATCCAGGTGCGCGCATCCTGTTCGTGGCTGGTCTGCAGCCGCGCCAAGACCTCCGCCACGTCCAAATTCCCATTCCGGGCACAAAGCTGCGCCAGGGTCTCCTCCGGTTGAAAGCCGCAACTGCTGCACCCGCCGATGTGGTAGTGGCGAAAGAGCGTGCGTTGGGCGCCGGGGAAGACCTCGAGCACGTGGCGCAGGGTCGCTTCGGGGCCAAGGGATGGGGTCGCTGGGGCGCTCATCGGACCTGGGGCACTCACAACGGGACATGGAAGAAGCGGCGGATCTCACGCAGCACCTCGACCAACCGATCCACTTCGCCGGCCGTGTTATAGAAGTAGAAGCTGGCACGCGCGGTCGACTCGAGGCCCAGCTTGCGCATGAGAGGCTGGTTGCAGTGGTGCCCACCCCGCAGCGCAACCCCGAACTGGTCCGCCACCGTGACCACGTCGTGGGCGTGGACATCCGAAAAATGGAAACTCACCAGCCCGGCGCGGCCGGTCTTGGGCCCGAGCAACCGAATGCCCGCCAGGCCGGCGAGTTGCTCATAGGCCCGAGCCGCGAGCTCCTGGTCGTGCTGGAAGATCCGCTGGCGCCCGATGCGATCGAGGTAATCCATCGCCGCGTGCAGGCCGACGGCGCCGGCGATGTGCGGCGTGCCCGCCTCGAACTTGTGCGGGATGACATTCCAGCGGCTGGCGTAGAACTCGACGTTCGCGATCATGTCCCCTCCCCCCTGCCAGGGCGGCATCGCCTCGAGCAGCTCCCGCCGGCCATACAACACCCCGAGGCCAGTCGGCCCGCCGATCTTGTGGCTCGAAAAGGCGAGAAAATCGCAGCCAAGCTGCTGCACGTCCAACTCGAGGTGCCCGGCGCTTTGCGCGGCATCCACCAGCGTGACCACGCCCAAGCCGCGCGCCCGGGCGCACAACTCGGCCACCGGATTGACCGTGCCGAGCGTGTTCGAGATATGGGTGAAGGCGAATAACTTGACCTCCGGAGTCAGGAGCTGCCCCAACCGGTCGACCTCGAGCCCCCCGTCGTCGCCCGTGACCGGCAGATACCGCAGGTTGGCGCCCGTGCGCTGCGCCAACAACTGCCAAGGCACCAGGTTGCTGTGATGCTCCATCTCCGTTAGCAAGATCGCATCGCCCGACCGCACCCGCGCCCCCCACGCGTGCGCCACCAGATTGATCGCTTCGGTCGTGCCGCGCGTAAAAACGATCTCCTCCGCGCTGCGCGCGTTCAGGAAGCGCGCCACGCGCGCCCGGGCCCCCTCGTAGGCGGCGGTGGCGCGGTTGCTCAACTCGTGGATGCCGCGATGGACATTGGCATTTTCGGAGCGGTAATAACGATCGATCGCCTCGAGCACCGCCCGCGGCTTCTGACTCGTCGCCGCATTGTCCAAGTAGACCAACGGGTGCCCATGCACGCGCTGGTCGAGGATCGGGAAATCGGCGCGCAGCAGTTCCCACGCCGTCGTGGGCGCGGCTGGCCGGGGCGTCGTTGGGTCGAGCGCGGCGTTCATAGGCGTCTGGGTCTAGCGTTAGGGCAAGGCCGGCATGCTCAAAGCATGCCCAGCTCGAGCCGGGCCGCCTCGCTCATCATGCTCTGGTTCCACGGCGGGTCCCACACCAACTCGACCTGGACCTCCGCCACCCCTGCCAGGGCCAGCACCTTGCTCTGCGCGTCTTGTTGGATGACCGGCCCCATCCCGCATCCGGGAGCCGTCAACGTCATCTTGATGTCCACACGATAGGTCGACCCGTCCCCTTGGGGGTGGACCTGGCAATCGTAGATCAAACCCAAATCCACAATGTTCACCGGGATCTCGGGGTCGAAACAGGTCCTCAACTCAGCCCAAACCCGCTGCTCGAGGGCCTCCCGACTGATCGGCCCTGACGATGGCGCGGCGGCCGGCCGTGCCGCCTCGAGCCCGAGGGCATCGGCATCCTTGCCCTCGACCCGGAACATGTTGCCATTGACCACCACCGTATAGCTGCCGCCCAGGGCCTGCGTGACTTGGGCAGTCGCACCGGCCTCGAGCGTGACCTTGGTCCCCACGGGCACCACGGCCGCCTCGACGTTGCGGGTTAACACCACTGTTTTCAGGCTTGACGTACTCATGGATCACCTAGATGAACTACCCCTCGGCGGTAGGGCGCGCTGTCCCCTGCGCGCCCCGGCCTCCTGTGTCCACCGCAGTCTACAGCGTGCGCCCGCCTCCGCACCCGGCCAGCAGATTCTCGCCTATCCCAAGCTCTCATCGGTAACTCGGTACGCTGAACCGCCTACTCGGTGGAAACCGTCGGCGCCCGGCCCTCATCCTCGAGGGCCGCCACCACAGCGCGCCAGGGGAGCATCGCGCACTTGACCCGGGCCGGGAACTTATGGACGCCCGCGAAGACGGCCATCTTGCCCAGGTCCGCGCCGCGGCTCTGGCCGGTGGTCATGAGGGCATGGATCTGGTCGAAGAGCCGCTTCACCTCGGCGGTCGAACGCCCCTTGAGACTCTCGGTCAGCAGCGAGGCCGACGCCTTCGAAATGGCGCAGCCGGACCCCTGGAAACTGATGTCCTTGATCACGTCGCCCTCGAAGGCGAGGTAGATGGTGACCTGATCCCCGCATAAGGGGTTATGCCCCTGCGCCTGGCGTTGAGGCGCCTCGAGCGGGCGGTAATTGCGCGGACTGCGGCTGTGGTCCAGGATCACCTCCTGGTAAAGGTCGCTCAGGTCGTTCATGGGCCCACATGCACTTGTTCGTCCTGCTCGAGACGGTCCCAGACCACCCGGTCCAGTTCCTCGCGCATCGCCGTCGATCGGATCCGCTCGATGATCTCGCCGGCAAACGCATGAATCAACATCCGCCGCGCCGTCTCGCGCGGCAACCCGCGGGCGCGCAGGTAAAAGACCGCCTCCGGTTGCAACTGACCGATGGTCGCCCCGTGCGTGCACTTAACGTCGTCCGCGTAAATCTCGAGCTGCGGCTTGGTGTTCGCCGTCGCTTCGTCCGACAGGAGCATGTTCTTGTTAGTCTGTTTAGCGTCGGTCTTCTGCGCGCCGGGGCGCACCAAGATCCGGCCATGAAACACCCCCTTCGAGCGGCCCGCTAAAATGCCGTTGAAATACTCATGACTCACACACCGCGGCGCGGCGTGGTCCACAATCATGTGGTGGTCGGCTAACCGCTCCCCGCCCGTCAGATAAAGCCCGTTGAGCACCGCCTCGAGGCCCTCCCCGCCCAAGATCACGCGCAGGTTCTGCCGCGACAACCGCGCCCCCAATGCAAACGAATGCGAGACAAAACTCGCTCCCCGCCCCAACTCCGCTTCCACGGCGCCTAGGTGAAACGCATGGGCTGATTCGTCCTGGAACCGCAAATGCTCGACCACCGAATTCGCACCCCCCACGACCGTCGTCACCGTGTTCGTCAAGGTGGCCGCGGCGCCCAGGCTCACGTAGTTCTCGACCACGGTCAACCGCGTGTCCGCCTCCGTCACAATCAAGTTCCGCAGATGCGACGCACGCCGCGCCTGCCCGCCGGTCGAGAGATGGAGGAGTTGAACCGGTTCCTCGATCGCGCGCCCTTTGGGGACCGACACCACCAAACCGTCGGTGAAGTACGCCTCGTTGAGGGCGGTCAAGGCGTTGACCAACGCCCCCTCCCGTCCCAACCAACGTTCGCTCCACGCGGGCGCCTCCGCCAACGCTTGGGCCAAGCTCGAAACCCGCACCGAGTGCGGCTGCGGTCGCACACGCGACAGCCGCCTCGAAAAATGGCCGTCCACGAATACCAGTCGGTCTCCGGGCAGTTGGGCCAGGGCGAAGTCGGCCAGGCGCTCGGCCGGCAGCACTGCTTCCGTCGGCGCGGGAGCGGGGGGCCAAGGTTGCTCGGCCAGCGGCGCGAGATTGGTGAAGCGCCAATCCTCGTGCTCGAGGGTCGGCCAACCCAACTCCTGGAAGCGGGCCAAACCGGCTTGGCGCTTGGCCAGCAGCCAGGCGGGGCCAGCCGCCCACTCGCGCACCTCCGCGGGCCGAGGCCAGCCCGGTTGGTCAAGCGGTGTGGCGACAGCGGGCGAGCGCGCAGCTCTAGGTTCCATGGCGGCCATCATGCGTGTGCTCGGGGTTCAAGTTCAAGCGGCCACCGACTCGCAGCCAGCACAGGTGTTGCAGCCAAGAATCCAATCGTAGCCCTTCTCCTCGAGCTCGAGGGCGAGCTCTTTGCCGCCCGACTTCACAATGCGCCCCCCACAGAGCACGTGGACATAATCCGGGACGATGTAGTCCAGCAACCGCTGGTAATGGGTGATGACCAGTTGGGCGCGGTCGGGCCGCTTGAGTTGGTTGACGCCGTGGGCGACGATGCGCAGCGCGTCGATGTCCAACCCCGAGTCGGTCTCGTCGAGGACGGCCAGGCGCGGTTCCAGGACTGCCATCTGGAAGATCTCGTTGCGCTTCTTCTCGCCCCCGGAGAAACCTACGTTCACCGGCCGCTTCAGCAGGTCCTCGTTCAAATCCAGCAACCGGATCTTCTCCCGCACAAACTGCAGAAACTCGATCGCGTCCAGCACCGCCTCACCCCGATGCTTGCGTTGCTCGTTCAACGCCGCCTTCAGAAAATACGTCGAGTTCACCCCCGGAATCTCCACCGGATACTGGAAGGCCAAAAACACCCCTGCCTTGGCCCGGTCCTCAGGCTCGAGCGCGAGCAAGTCCTGACCCAAGTAGTGCGCCTGCCCGTCGGTCACGTCGTAGCCCTCCCGCCCCGCCAGCACCGCTGCCAACGTGCTCTTCCCGCTCCCGTTGGGCCCCATCACCGCGTGCACCTCCCCCGGCTGCAGCGTAAGGTCGACGCCGCGCAAGATGGCTTTGCCATCCACGCCAGCGTGCAAGTTCTGTATCTTCAAGATCGGTTGCATAATGCTTCTCGCTGCCATTCCACCGCTCAATTCGCTCGGCTTCCCCGTTCAACGTTCCCCGTCCGCCATTCGCCATTCGCCATTCGCCTCGATCCCCTCGCCCAGCACGCCTGCGTCCGACACCTCGTCGGCGCAACCGCCCGGCTCGGGCCCGAACACGCTCACCCCACGCTGCCCTCGAGGCTCACCCCAAGCAGCTTCTGCGCTTCCACCGCAAACTCCATCGGCAACTCGCGGAACACCTCTTTGCAGAAACCGTTGACGATCATGTTGACCGCGTCCTGCTTCGAAATCCCGCGTTGGTTGCAGTAAAAAACCTGGTCCTCGCCAATCTTCGAGGTCGTCGCCTCATGCTCGACCTGCGACGAGGTGTTCTTCACCTCGATGTACGGAAAGGTGTGCGCCCCGCACTGGTCCCCGATCAGCAGCGAATCGCACTGGGAAAAGTTCCGCGCCCCGGCCGCCCCCGACCGGATCTGCACCAAACCGCGGTAGCTGTTTTGGCCGCGCCCGGCCGAGATGCCTTTCGAGACGATGGTGCTGCGCGTGTTGCGGCCCACATGGACCATCTTGGTGCCCGTGTCGGCTTGCTGGCGATGATTGGTGAGGGCGACCGAGTAAAACTCGCCCACCGAGTTCTCGCCCAGCAGAATGCAACTCGGGTATTTCCAGGTGATCGCCGACCCGGTCTCGACTTGCGTCCACGAGATCTTCGAGTTCCGGCCTCGGCACAAGCCGCGTTTGGTGACGAAGTTGTAAATGCCGCCCCGCCCTTCGCGATCTCCCGGATACCAGTTCTGCACCGTCGAGTACTTGATCTCCGCGTCGTCCATAGCCACCAACTCGACCACCGCCGCATGCAGTTGGTTCTCGTCCCGCATCGGCGCCGTGCAACCCTCCAGATAGCTCACGTAACTGCCCGGCTCCGCCACGATCAGCGTCCGCTCGAACTGGCCCGTGTTGGCGGCATTGATGCGAAAGTAGGTCGACAGCTCCATCGGACAACGCACCCCCCGAGGCAGGTAACAAAACGAACCGTCGCTGAACACCGCCGAATTCAGCGCGGCGAAGAAGTTGTCCGTGTAGGGCACGACCGACCCGAGGTACTTCTCCACCAAGTCCGGGTGCCGGCGCACCGCCTCCGAAAACGAACAGAAGATGATCCCTTGTTTCTCGAGGTCCTTCTGGAACGTGGTCGCCACCGAGACACTGTCCACCACCGCGTCCACCGCCACACCCGCCAGCCGTTTCTGTTCCGAGAGCGAGATCCCCAACTTCTCGAAGGTGCGCAACAGCTCGGGGTCCACCTGGTCCAGACTCTCGAGCTGCGCTTTCGGCTTCGGCGCCGCGTAATAGATGATGCTCTGGTAGTCGATCGGCGGATAGACCGCCTTCTGCCACTTCGGCTCGGCCAGCGTTAACCAGTGCCGGTACGCCTTCAGCCGCCACTCGAGCAGAAACGCCGGCTCCCCTTTCTTGGCCGAGATGGCGCGAACCACCTCCTCGTTCAAACCGGGCGGCAGCGCCTCGGTGTCAATGTCGCTGACAAACCCGTACTTGTACTCGGTGTTGACGAACTGCTCGATGGTCGCAAGGGCTTTGCTCATGGGAGTCGGGGCGGAGTCGGGCGCAAGCGCGAAGCCGGTGCCAGCTATTTCCCCCGCTTGCGCGCGGCGCAATCCGGGCAAATACCGCGAAAGGCGATCTCGTAGGCGCGCACGTGGAAACCGTCAGGCATATGAATCTCCGGCTCCTCGGCGCTGGGATCGTAGTCGATGTCGAAGGTGCCGTGGCATTCGTCGCAATAAAAGTGGTGATGCTCGCGCATGTTCGAGCAGTACCGCGTGGCGCCGCGATCGTGGTTGACTTGCTTGACCAAGCCGCACTTGACCAGCGTGTCCAAGCAATTGTAGACCGTGGCCATCGAGATGTCCGGCATGTCGTCCTTGGCCCGCATGAAGACCTCTTCGGCGCTGGGGTGATCTTTCTTCTCGAGCAACACGCCGTACACGTGCCGGCGTTGGGCGGTAAACCGCAGCCCGGTGCGCGCCAGGCGCTCGTTCAAGCGCTCCTCGGCGAAATCGATGGGCACCTTTCTCTTCATGACGAAGGGAGCATAGCGCCGCGGGGCGACTTGTCAAGAGTTGGAATTATTCTAAATAGCGTCCACCCACCCTCCCACGGCGCGTTTGCCGCCGGACCCCGAACCTGCTATAGCAAGCCCATGAAGTTCCTGTTCCGGTGGCTCTTCCGGCTGGTCGTCCTGACCCTCTTGCTGGTCATGGCACTGGTCTTGCTCAAAGACGCCATCCTCAAGGAACTCCTCGAACTCGAGCTCCGCCAACAAACCGGCCTCCAGACCAAGATCGGCGAACTCGAAGTCCGCCTCTTCTCCCCCACCGTCAGCGTCGAGCGGCTGCGCCTCTTCAATCCGCCCGAGTTCGGCGGCTCGCCTTTCCTCGACATCCCAGAGTTGTACCTCGAGTATGATCGACTGGCGTTGGCCGCTCACCAGTTGCACCTGCGCCTGCTCCGCGTGCAGGTGGCCGAGCTCACCCTCGTCCAAAGCCTGGACGGCCGCAAAAACACCGATTGGCTTGCGAGCCTCCCCGACCGCTTCGCCCGCAACGGCCTCGAATTTGCCGGCATCGACACCCTCAACCTCACCCTCACCCGGATCAAACGTTACAGCATGCACAACCCGCGCTTGACCGAAACCGTCGAAGTCGGCCTCCGCCAGGAGATCCTCACCCGGCTCGACACCGGCAAGGCCGCCGGCACGGCCTTGGGTCTGCTCGCCGCCCAGCGCGGCCTCCAACCCCTCACCAATTGGTTTCCCGGACTTCGCCTGCCCCGTTGAGCTCCCCCGCCGGTGGCCCTGGGCGGCCTCCACTCTACCGACCCGCCCCAACGACTCGCGCATCCCGGCCAGACGGCTCTGCGACCGGCCGGTACCACAGCGACTCCCAGTAGCGCCGGTCCGTCTCATAGACGTCGAGCGGGTCCTCAGGACGGTGACTCGCAGGCAAAACCCCGTAGCGCTGCAGCTCGCGAACGTACTCCGGCTCAGGTCGGAACCCGGGCAAATTGAAGCGCGTGATGGCTTCGAGGTGCTCCTTCGCCTCCCGTATGCCCGCCAGTAATGCCCGGTAGTCCGGATCGGTCGTGTCCGTAAACACCGCGCCGCAGAGCGCCAAACCGCCGGCCTCCCGGGCCAGTGGCGCTAAGACCTGCAACGACCGCTCCGGCCGAGACAAATTGTAGAGGATGTGGTTCGAGAATCGCAGCCGCGGATCGGCGTAAGCCTTCATCCAGGCGGTCGACCCCGGCCGCAACGAGCCGTCTCCGTAGGTCTTCAGCCAAGGCGGATCCCAAAAACGCGGCGCCCCATCCCCATACCGTAAATGATGCAGCCGCAAACCCAGGTGATCCGCCGGGGAATTGGGCAATTGGAGCGGACCCACGTGACAGGTCGCGCAGCGCCGCCCCAGTACGGCCTGCGCGCCCTTAAGACCCGGCCAGCTCAGGTAATCGATCGTGGGCTTGGTCCCGTATTGCAGTGCCGCGTAAGGCCCGATCATCCCACCCCCGAGCGCCGCGTAGGTGCCCGGGAACGTTGCCGCGGCGTCAATCCAAAGCTTCACCAGCCGCAGCTCCGCCGCGCTCAGTTGCACCTGGTGATGTGCCCCCTGCAACTTATCCAGCAAGTAACTTGCGCCACTCCCAATCCGATACGGGGGATAATCGCCCCGAGCCAGATCCCGGCCGTCCGCCATCTGCAGCCGCGCCGACAACGTAAAGTAACTGTGCGTGAACATTGGCCCCTGGTCCCCGGTCAGCAGGGCCCCTCCCGCGTAGTGCTCCGTGTCGTGGCACCCCAGACAATGGCGATCCCAGATCGGTTGAATGTCCCGCGGGTAATCGAACACCTCCGGCGCACCCGGGATCGGCGCGATCTCGCTGGGCGCCCGCTGCAAGGCCTGCAGCGGAGGCCGATTGGGCGGCGCCAGCGTCCGCCGCTCGTGACAGCCTACGCACGCCGCAACCTCCCCAGGCATCACCGTCAAAAAACTGAGCATCCGCTTGACCGACAAATCGTCCGCATCCAACGCCACCAACTGCAAGCTCCGCAACGGTGGCACCCGCAAATTGGCCGAACCGTCCGCCTCGACCGGCACCGTGCCCAGCACGCGATTGAGCGTGTAGGAACCGCCGTAGCTGATCGGGTCCATCGAGCCACCGAAATTCACGGGTTTAGGCAGGTTCTCCAGCACCAACAGACGCTTGATCGTGCCCCGCGCAATCCCCGCCATGCTGCGCCCAGCGTAGATGTCTGCCACCACCAATTGCCCGCTCGCCACCCGCCCGTCCACCCGCGACGGCAACACCGGCTCCCGCGGCCGACCCACCAGCGGACGTGGCTCGTGCAGCCACGCGCCGTCCCGCGCCAACTCACCCGCTAACCGGTACAACTCCCGCGTCGCCCCCTGCCCATCCATGAGCAGCAGCCGTGGCCCCTGGGCCACCAGAAAGGCCTCTCCCGATAGCGGGTACGGGTCGCGAAAGTCCTTCCCGGCATGAACGATCCGTTGGCTCGCGACTGCGTCCGGCCCCTGCGCCACGCTCACGAGCGCTACCCGCCCTTCGTGCTCTTGGCGACCGTGATCCGGGGAGTTGACCATCAAGACCTGCGCGCTGCCCGGGACCGGCTTGGCGTCCAGATACACATCGCCCGGCTCACTGTTGCCGTAGTAGGCCATCTGGCCCGTCCCGTCCGGATTCATCGCCCAAAGATGATGAAAGTGCTCCCGCGACCGATCGACATACTCCCACCGCGTGTACAGAATGCGCCCGTCCGGCAAAACCCACGGCGTGTTGTCCTGCTCGATGTTCGACGATAACGGCCGGATGTCCCCGCCGTCCCCGTCACACCGATGCAGCGTCGCCACCGGCACATACCAGCAAGGCACAAACCGGTTGCATCGGCTCGACACAAAAACCACGCCCCCATCCGGCAAGTAGCACGGCTCCAGATCGTCAAACGGACCGTCCGTGAGCTGCCGCAAACCGCTTCCGTCTCCGCCAATCTCGTACAGGTGAAAGTAGGGCGTGCCCCCCCGCCGATACGAGAAAAGCACCTTCTGCCCGTCGTAGTGCACCTGGGGATCCCGCACCGCCCCTGCCGGGTCGTCGACCAGCAGCGTAACCTCCCCCGTGGCCAACACCAGTTTCCCCAACCGCCCGCCCGCACCGTACACCCGATGCTCCGGGCTCGCGATCGCGTGGCCGAAGTTCTCGTACCAGTGCGGCCCCTTCGGTTGGCGCACGGCAAAAACGATCTCGGCCGGCATACCGACCGCCGAAGCCCCAGCCTGCACCGCCCCCAACCCCAGCCACACCCCCAGCGCCCAACTCCCCGCTCCCCTGCCTAACCCTAACCCCAACCCCACACAACCGCTCCGCCACCGGCCTCGATAACCCCCTGCCCCAAGCCCGCCCGGACCCGGGCCCAAACCGCCCGCGAAGCGGAGAACGAGGAAGAGGAAGTGCGGAGACATGCTGGCCGACGTTAGGCCGCCTGGCAAAGCCACGTCAAGCGCCCCTCCGCTCGATGTAGCGGACCCGAGGCACGGCCTACCCTCCAGACGCTCCGGGCCCACCCCACCCCATCGGTCGTGTCAACCACTATAACCCTGGCGATTTGCTCTACAGCCTGCATCGTTGCAGGCCGGTTGTCCCCCCTGCTTCCCTCGGGTATCCTCCTGTCCTCTGTCAAGTATTACGATCCCGGCGTATTGTTTTAAAGCTCGCCGAGCGCGCCGTGTGACGGTCGTGGTGCCAGCATGGACCGGTCGACGCCCTTGCCCCTCTCCTTTGGCCTTGGCCCAGGTGAACACCAGCAGGGATACCGCCTGGCGCGGCAAACGAAAGGGCCAATCGATCTGGGCATCCTTGATCGGGATGGTGACGGGCTGCTCCAACCGTGCAAGGTGCCCTGCCGCAACGAGTTGTTGGTATTGTCCCGGGCTCGGAGCCGCCGGAGCGCCCAAGCGCAGCCAGCAGGTGAAGGCGTTGCTGTGTTCGGCGTCGATTCGGTAATGCTCGACCAAGGCCTGTTGCGCGTGCGGTGGTAAACCCCTCAGTTCGAGAGCTACGACCGCGTCCGGGCCGGGCCGGTCGTCGTCGTGGTAATGCCAGGCCAAGACACAAAGCTGGTTCGAGCCGAGGCTGGCCAGGGCGGAGACATCGGGTTGCCCGCGCACGCCCTGCTCGAGGATCTCGGCCAACCGCACCGCGCCGGTGCTGCGCACCGTGAGGCGTTGACCGGTCATGCGGCTGAACATGCGGAACACGTTCAGGACCGGTTTTGCGATGCCGCCAGTCGCTAAGGATCGGAACCCGGCAAACAAGGGCTGATCCTCGAATTGGAATGCCCAGGTCAGGGCCCCAGCGAAGTTGACGCCGTGGCGATCCGCCAGATCGTGTTTGCGCGCGAAGCTGGCAGCGGTGTAGCTCGAGTACATCGTGCCGTTCCTGTAGGCCAGTTGCGGGCCCTGACAGGCGGCGCAGCCTTCGGGGTCGGATTCGCCGATGACGATGGCGTGATGGTGCAGGATGCGGAATTCCTCGGGTGTGCCTTGCCAGTAGCCGATGTTGGGCTCGTTCCACGTCTGCCAGTACCACGACTCGACTTCGTTGCGTCCATAGCGATCCACGCAGTGTTTGACCCATTGAAAGACCAGTTCGGCCCAGCGCGTGTAATCCTTCGGTGGATAAGCCCAACCGGTGAAGATCTCGCTGTACTTGGCTTCTGGATGCCATCGGTGCTGGTACGGCTCGGGCCGGATCGACAGGTCTTTGGGCATGAAACCGATTTGCGCGTAGGGCCGCACACCGCGCTCGAGGTAAGTGTCGAAGATGGCGTCGAGGATCGTCCAGTCGTACTGCGCATTGCCTCGCTCGTCTTCGCGATACACACCGGTCGATCCCCATTTCAACGCCGGCGTCCCGTCGCCGCTGCAAAGCAGGTTGTGCGCGCGGAAGTAGACGTTGGCCGGGGCGAGCGCGCCCAAGTCGGCTAGCAACTGGCGGCCGTGGGGCATGGTGGCGTAATTGGGTTCATCGGCGCCAAAAAAGCGCCAGATCGGGCGCAAGGATCCCAACGGCTGCGACGCATCTACCCGGATCGCGACGGCCACCGAGTCGGCCGGCGCCGGGGCGGCGGCGGGGAGTTGGTCGGTCAACCCGCTCTCGGTCAGCACCATGGCTCCCAAGACCAGGGCGGCAGGCGCGTAGCGCAGGGGCGAACGCAGGCGGAGACCGCGAGAACGACGCGAACGGCGTTTCAGCATGACTGGGTCGAAGTCTACCTGCCGCCGTCAGACATCACAAGGCTTTGCAGAGTCCGTTGAGGCGGCGCGGTGGCGCAGCCGTGCACCGGCGGCGCACCGGCCGACGGGGCACGAACGTACTAACCGGGAACGACGCGCTAGACGTAAAGCGCGTTCTGCAGGTCCCGCACCACGACGCTCATGTAAGGGTAACGCTTGTCCGGCTCCCGCTCGAGGCACTTCAGAATCAGGCGCTCCGCCGAGAGCGGGATGTCCGGGTTCAATTCGCGCGGCGCCATGAAGCCGGTGCCGCGATCCAACTGCCGCCGCAGCACATCATCCGCGCTGTCTCCCGGGAACGGCTTCCGAAAGGTCAGCAATTCGTAAGCCGTGGTGCCGAAGGCAAAAACGTCGGCACGGTGATCGACCGGCTCGCGCAAGAGTTGCTCGGGCGACATGTACGCCGGTGTGCCCGGATTGCGGGCCAACCGTTTAGGGAACTCCGGCTTCGGCAAGGACAAATCGAAATCGACTAAGCGCAAATTGCCGTTCCGGGTCACCAGTACGTTCTCGGGTTTGAAATCCAAGTGGATATAGCCGCTGGCATGCACATGTTCGAGGGCCGTGGCCATATCGATCAGGAAGTTGCCCATGTGCTCGCTCAAGAGCGGGTCGGCGCGCCCGATCAACAGCTTCAGGTTCGTCCCCTCGACGTACTCCATCGCCAAGAACGGCGTCCCCTCGATCTTCCCATGCGCATAGTAGGTAATCACGAACTCGTGGTCGTGGATGCTGGCTAGGACCTTGCAGCCGGCCAAAAACCGGCGGCGCGCCGAGAGCCCAAACGAGTGGCTCCCATGCAGACATCGCACCGCTAGCGTCCGGTTGCTCTGATCGGTTGCCAGCCAAATGTCGGCCATCCCGCCACTGTTGATCAGTTCATGGAGATAGTACGGCCCAAAGGGACCCGGCAACCGGTGCCCCCCAACATCCACATTCCGCTTTCCGAACCCAAACATCTGAACCTCTTGCTCATCACAGATTTAGCATGCCCTCACCCGCCCCGCCACAGTAAAAGCAGGCGCGCCCAGCTAAAACGCTTGAGCCAAACCACCTCTGAAACCACTCCCCGCGCCGCAGCCTCTCCCTTTGGTCCTGTCCGTGCTCGTCGTGGAGCGTCGGCGGCCCACCCGACCTCGTGAATCCAGTGGCCAGTCCCACCTCCCCGGTATACTCTGCCGTGCGCTCATGCCGGACATCGTCCTCGCCACGCTCAACGCGAAGTTCATCCACACCTCCTTAGGCCTCCGATACCTGCTGGCCAACCTCGACCCGCACCAAACCAAACCCAACGCGGTCCTGCTCGAGTTCGACCTCCAGCAGCGGCCCCTCGACATCGCCGAGCAGTTGCTCGCTCGCCAACCGCGCATCCTCGGCCTCGGTGTCTACGTCTGGAATGCCGCGCCCACCACCGAACTCGTTGCCCTCCTCAAAGTCCTCCGGCCTGACCTCCACATCGTCTTGGGCGGGCCTGAGGTCAGCTACGAAACCCAGGAGCAGGAAATCGCTCGCCTAGCCGACCACGTCATTGCCGGCGAGGCGGATCTCGAGTTCCCCGCCTTGTGCGCCCAGATCCTCGCCGGCCAACCGCCACCTCAGAAGATCATTACGGCGCCGCCCCCCGACCTGAGCCGTGTCGCGCTGCCCTACCGACTCTACACCGACCCAGACATCCGCCAGCGGACAGTCTACGTCGAGGCCTCGCGCGGTTGCCCGTTCACCTGCGAGTTCTGCCTTTCCTCACTCGACATCCCAGTCCGACGCTTCCCACTCGACCGCTTCCTGGACCACCTCGGCCAGCTCCTGGATCGCGGCACCCGACACTTGAAGTTCGTCGACCGCACCTTCAACCTCGACCTCGCGGTCAGCCGCCGAATCCTCGAGTTCTGCCTCGCCCAGTACCGGCCCGGCGTGTTTTACCACTTCGAGATGATCCCCGACCGGCTGCCGACACCCCTGCGCGACCTCCTCACGCGCTTCCCGGCTGGCGCCCTCCAACTCGAGCTCGGCATCCAGACCTTCAACCCCCAAGTCGCCGACCGCATCCGCCGGCGCCAGGACAACCGACAGGCCGAAGCCAACCTGCGCTTCCTCCGCGAGCAGACCCACGCGCACATCCACACCGACCTCATCGCAGGTCTGCCGGGAGAATCGCTCGAGAGTTTTGCCACCGGCTTTGACCGGCTGCTGCGCGCGCGCCCGCAAGAAATCCAAGTGGGCATTCTCAAGCGCCTGCGAGGCGCGCCCATCGCGCGGCATTCCGCGCAGTGGGGGATGATCTACTCTCCGCTCCCGCCCTACGAGATTCTGGCCCACCGGCAACTGGACTTCACCAACCTGCAGCGCCTGCGCCGGTTCGCCCGCTTCTGGGATTTGATCGGCAACAGCGGCAATTTCGTCGAGACCACCCCGCTCCTTTGGGGCGATGATGGCGCTTCCCCTTTCGACGCTTTCATGGCCCTCTGCGACTGGCTTTTCCAGCAGACCGGTCAACAGCACGCGATCGCCCTGGCCCGCCTCTGCGAACTGGTCTTCCAGTACCTGACAACCGTCTTGAACCGACCCGCAACGCTCGTGGCCGATCGGATCGAGCGGGATTGGCGCCGCGCCGGCCGACGGGATGTCCCCCCCTGCCTCCGCTCGCACGCCGCCAGCGCCTCAGCCGCCAGCGCCGTGCCACCGGCCGACCCGGTCGGCCGGCGTCAGCGCCGACACCGGACCGCGTGCGGCCCCCAGGCTTAAGTTCCGACCGAACCTGCCGATAACCCCCCTGTCCGGTCAGCGCCAGCGTTCATTCGCGACTTCGACACCGCTGGCCGGTGCCGCAGCTAGCAGGGAGGAAGAAGTTCGGCGCAACCCCAAACGCGCCGAACCTTTTCCTTCACCTTCACCCGCCCAACCTGGCGCCGCCCCCGCAGCCACTGGGCTCTGGCACCGGCGTGCGCTTGGGGTTGAACCCCGCGCACAATCCCGGCAGAGTGCGCGGGTTGCCATGCATATCGCGCGTCGTCGGATCTTTTATCTGATTGTGGGAGCGTTGCTTTCGTGCGTTCCCACCTCTCTGTTGGCCAATACTCTCGTCGCCACGAACTCGACCTGGAGACTCTTCAAAGGCACTGGTGAAGCCTCCACACCGGTCGAGGCCTGGCGCGCCCGCGGCTTCAACGACTCGGCCTGGGTCGCCGCAGCCGCCCCGTTCCACTTCGGCGAATCGAGCGTCACCGGAGGCACCCTGCTGAGCGACATGCGCAACGGCTATTCCTGCATCTACCTGCGCCAAACCTTCACCCTCGCCAACCCCACTGAGGTAGCGAGCCTCGCCCTCCAGGCCGCTTGCGACGATGGTTACGTCGCCTGGATCAACGGCGTCGAAGTCGTCCGTTACCGCGTCAACGCCGGCGCCCTCGCCTACAACACGGTCGCCAATTCCTCCGCGCCGGAACCGATCCAGCACATCGCCAACCCCATCACCTCCCTTGGTAGCCTCCTGGTCAGCGGAGACAACGTCCTCGCCATCCAGGCCTTCAACCGCGCTCGAGACAACGGCGATTTCCAGATCAACCTCGAGCTCAAGGCCTTCCGGCGCGACGATCACCCCCCCACCCTCGCCACCCTCGCACCCCCACCGGGCCCCGTCGGTGAACTGCGCAACATCACCGTCGTCTTCAGCGAAGCTGTCCTCGGCGTGGACGAAGACGACCTCCTCATCAACGACGTCCCCGCCAGCGCCGTGAGCGGCGCCGGCACCACCTACACCTTCACCTTCCCACAACCCCCCTACGGCTCCGTAACCGTCCGCTGGGACAACCTCCACGGCATCACCGACGCCGCCCTCCCGCCCAATCCGTTCCGAGCCGATGCCGCCGGCGCCACTTGGACGTACCAACTCTCCGACGGCGTCGGCCCACGCCTCATCGCGCTCCACCCGCCCGCCGGCGCCACCCTCCGCCGCCTGACCCAAATCCAACTCCTGTTCGACGAGTCGGTCCAGGGCCTCGACGCCGCCGATCTCACCCTCGACGGCGTCCCCGCCACCAACCTCACCGGCATCGCTGCCGGTCCCTTCGTGTTCCATTTTGCCGCGCCGGACGCCGGCCCCGTGACGGTAGCCTGGCGCGCCGACGCGGCCATCGCCGATTTCGCCCAGCCGCCCAATCCCTTCCCCGGTAACCCCTGGAGCTACACCTTCTCGCCCGAGGCCTCACCTCCCAACCTGGTGATCAACGAGTTCCTAGCCGGCAACGAAAGCGGACTCGCCGACGAAGACGGGGACCGTGAAGACTGGATCGAGCTGCTCAACCGGGGCGCTACCCCAATCAACCTCGCTGGCTGGTCGCTCACCGATGACCCCGAGCAGCCAGACCAATGGACCTTCCCCTCCGTCAGCATCGGCTCCGGCCAGTTCCTCGTCGTGTTCGCCTCCGGCAAGAACCGCCGACCCACCACCCCCGGCGCCCGTCTCCACACCAACTTCAAGTTGGCCGGCGACGGCGAGTACCTCGGCCTGTTCAACCTCGACGGCCCGCGCACAGCCCTGGACGAGTTCACCCCCAATTACCCTGACCAACGGAACGACCATTCCTACGGCCGTTTCGCCACCGACCAGTGGCGCTACTTCCGCACCCCAACCCCAGGCGCCGCCAACGGAACCAGCACCATCACCGGCGTCGTCGAACGCGTGACGTTCTCCCCGCGCCGCGGTTTCTACGAACAACCCTTTGATCTGGTCCTGTCCAACGCCACCGCCGGGGCCATCATCCGGTACACCACCGACGGAGCCGTGCCGACCGAAACCACCGGCCAAGTCTACGCTGCCCCCATTCGCGTCCACACCACGACCGTCGTCCGCGCCGCCGCCTTCCGCACCGACCGCCTCCCCTCCCGGGTCTCCACTCACACCTACCTGTTCCCCACCGAGGTCCTCCAGCAACCCGCCGCACCAGCCGGCTTCCCAGCCACCTGGGGCTCGAGCCGCGTCACCGCCGCAGACTACGGCATGGACCCGCGCGTGATCGATGACCCGGCCTACCGCGCCTTGGCGCGCCCGGGCCTGCTCGCTATCCCGTCCGTCTCCCTCGTCATGCCCGTGGACGACTGGTTCAGCCCCAACCGCGGCATCTACTCCAACGGCGATAAGGAAGGCATCGCTTGGGAACGAGCCGGCTCGGCCGAACTCCTGCTCCCCACCGGCCGCGACGGCTTCCAGGAAAACTGCGGCTTGCGCATCCAAGGCGGCACCAGCACCGGCCCGTGGAAGTCCTACAAACTGTCCCTGCGCATGGTCTTTCGCGGCGATTACGGCCCGACCCGACTCGAGTACCCGTTCTTCGCCGATTCGCCCGTGCGCAGCTTCAACACCCTCATCCTCGATGCCGGCCTCAATTACATGTGGCACTACGGCGCCGCCAGCGAAGAACAGCGCACCCGCGCCCAATACGTGCGTGACCAGTTCGTCAGCGACCTCCAAATCCTCAGCGGCACGCCCGCCCCACGCGGCCGCTTCGTCCACGTCTATATCAACGGCCTCTACTGGGGTCTCCATGACGCCCACGAAGAACCCGAGGCCCACTTCGCCGCCGAGTACTTCGGCGGTGACCCGGACGAGTACGACGTCGTCAAACACACCGGCAACAACGTCATCGATGGTACTGGCCTGGCTTGGAATGCCATGTTCAACCTCGCCCGCCAGGGGCTCGCCGACCCCGCCAACTACGACGCCCTGCGGGCCATGCTCGATGTGCCCAGCCTCATCGACTACATGCTCGTCAACTTCTACGTCGGCAATACCGATTGGCCGCATCACAACTGGTACGCCGTCCGCCGGCGCGTCCCCGACGCGAAGTACCGCTTCATCAGTTGGGACGCCGAACACGTCCTCAAGTCCGTGGGCGAAGACCGGACCGGCATCGGCAACGCAAACAGCCCAGCCGAATTGTACTCGCTCCTGCGCCAAAACCCCGAGTTCCGACTCCGCTTCGCCGACCACGCCCACCGCCACTTCTTCAACGGCGGTATGCTCTACGTCAACCCAGCCCAGCCCGCCTGGGACCCGGCCCGCCCCGAAAACAACGTGCCCGCCGCCCTCTACCACCGGCGCATCGCCGAAATCGAGGCCGCCCTCGTCTGCGAATCGGCCCGCTGGGGCGATAACCAACGCCCCGCCAGACCCTACACCCGCAACGCCGAGTGGCTCGCCGAATTGACCTGGATGCGCACCCAGTACTTCCCCCAACGCTCCGCCATCGTCCTCAACCAACTCCGCAACGCCGGCCTTTACCCCAACGTCGCCGCCCCAACCTTTAACCGCCACGGCGGTTACGTCCCGCGCGGCTTCGCCCTCACCATGAGCGCACCCGCCGGCAACCTCTATTACACCCTCGACGGCTCCGACCCGCGCCTCCCCATCTCCGGCGCCGTCCACCCCGGCGCGCGCCTCTTCGCTGCCTCCTCGCCCCTCACCCTCACCAACACCGTCCTCGTCAAAGCCCGGGTCCTCAGCGCCAACACCTGGAGCGCCCTCACCGAAGCCACCTTCCAGGTCGCCGAACTCGGCGTCCCCGTGCGCCCCACTGAAATCATGTACCATCCCCCAGGCGGCGACGCTTACGAATTCCTCGAACTGCAAAACACCGGCCTCGTCCCCCTCGACCTCACCGGCTTCAGCTTCGAGGGCATCCAGTTCGTCTTCCCCCCAGGCACCATCGTCCAACCCGGCCAGATCATCGTTCTCCAGTCTAACGCCGACCCAGCCGCCTTCGCCGCCCGTTACCCAGGTATCCCAGCCTTTGGCGCCTACGGCGGCGCCCTCTCCAACGGCGGCGAGACCCTCACCCTCAAAGACCGCGACGGTCGCCAGATCTGGCGCCTCGAATACCGCGATTCCGCCGGCTGGCCCGTCGAGGCCGACGGCCAAGGCGCTTCCATCGAACTCATCGACCCCAATGCCGACCTCAGCGACCCAGCCAACTGGCGCGCGAGCGCCGCCCCAGGCGGATCGCCCGGCACATGGACCCGCCCAAGCGTCGCCAGCAGTGTCCGCCTTAACGAAGTCCTGGCCTGGAACGGCCCGGACCCCAGCGGCCGAGACGGCGCCGACGATTGGCTCGAACTCTACCACGCCGGCGACCAGGAAACCGACCTCGGCGGCTGGAGCCTCACCGACGACGGCAACGCGCGCAAGTTCGTCTTTCCAACCCACACACGCCTCGCGCCCGGCGATTACCTACTCGTTTGGTGCGATAGCCGCACCAACGCGCCAGGACTCCATACCGGCTTCGGCCTCGAACACGAAGGCCAGACCCTCAGCCTCTACAACCCGGCCGGCACACGCATCGATGCTCTCACCTTCGGAGCTCAGATCCAGGATCGGTCGATCGGCCGTGACGAATACGGCACCTGGGTTCTCACCTCCCCTACCCCCGGCGCGGCCAACACCACCGCCGCCCTCGCCGCTCCATCCGAACTCCGGCTCAACGAATGGCTCGCCAACCCCATCCCGGGCGCGGACGACTGGCTCGAACTCTTCAACCAATCCGCCGGCGACCCCATCGCTCTCCGCGGCCTCTACCTAGCCACCAGCAATGCCCTCGCCCGGGTCGAGGCCCTCGCCTACGTCGCCCCGCACGGCCACCTCCGGCTCTGGGCTAATAACCAAACCGGCCCAAGCCAACTCGCCCTCAGACTCCCCGCCGAGGGCGGCTTCATCGCCCTCATGGACCAGGTCGGGGCTCCCCTCGACAGGGTTTCCTACATTGCCCAAACCGAGAACGTCACGGCCGGCCGTTTCCCTGACGGCCTCGATCCCGTCATCGCTCTCGCCGCACACACCCCTGGCGCCCCTAACTCGAATGACCCAACCGACTCCGACCAAGACGGTGACCGCCTCCCCGATAACTGGGAACGCGCCTGGGGTCTGGCCCCAGACGACCCACGCGGCCCCAACGGTGCCAACGGCGACCTAGACGCCGATGGCTTGACCAACGCCCAGGAATGGTACGCCGGCACGAACCCGCTCGACCCCAAGAGCGCCTTGACTCTCCGCACTCAAGGATTCACCGCCCAAGGGCTGCGCCTCGAATTCGGCGCTGTTCCCAACCGCCTCTACCGCGTTGAGCTCAGCGAATCCTTAGGCGCCTCGGACTGGCAAGTCCTGGAAACGCTGACCGCACCTTCGTCGCCCGCCACTCTCGACCTGTACGATGGCGATGCCGGAATCTCAACCACACGGTTCTATCGCCTCATCGTCACGCGCCCCTAACACCGGCGCCACGCCTCGGCGTTTCGGATCCGGCGGTTTCCCTGCGTGCTGGATTCGCCGCCAACACTCATTGCCGGCGGCAGTCGGTGACTTCTGGCTGCAGTCGTTTTCGTGGCTGCGGTTGAGTCGCTGCTTGACCCACAAGGTGTCCGGCTGTCCGGTGGGCGTTGCGTGTCCACTCGGACACGGCATTCGACACGGCGGCCTGGATGACCGGTTGTGCGTCCTGCAAATGCTGTTGCACCGCGGTGGCGATAGCGCGGCATGTACGGTTCCTGGCGATTGTGACGGTGGAGATCCAACCGCTGCGGCGTACGCGCTTCTGTAACGTGTCGAGCTTCAGGCCGTGGCGGGCGACAATCTCGGTGGCGGGCGTGCCGGAGACGAATTCCCGTCGCATCTCCGCCCAAGGCAAATCAAGCGCTCTTGGCATGGTGGCGACTTTTGAGCTTGCCGCGCGCGTTTGGGAGCAGTATTAGCCATGCCATACCGTGACCACCGGAACAGACCCGTGCGGCGCGGACCACCTTCATGTGCGAAGGCCGTGCCGGGGCGCAGGCCTGACCCGTCACGCGGGCGGGCGCAAATCGCGCGCGGCCTGCATGAGAAACGATCTGTCGAACACGTTAATTTCACGCAATGATGGCGTTTAATGCTTGGAACCACACTTCGTACAAACACACAACGTTCGGCAAAGGAAAGGACAGCGCATATGAGACTAACCCGCAAGAGAACAATCGTAGTTATCGTTACTCTCTGTCTTGCTGTTCTGATTATCATTCTTGCAATGCCCAGACACAAACCGGAGATTCTCGTTGCAATAGACAAAGGCCAACTATCCGCGATGGATGCGATTCTCGGGGGAAACGACCCCGGCCCTGCCATACAGCCGTACCTTGAAAATGTGAGGAGAATGTTGGATGAATCGCCTAGGCGAATTAAAGCCCGTGATAAGTGGGGAGCTACCGTTCTCCATTACGGATGTTACCACAAAGATATGGTCCGTCTTCTCGTCTCAAGGGGAGCAAAGGTAAATGCCAAGGATAAGCAAGGAGGGACCCCCCTTCACCTGGCCGTCATAGCCGCCTGGATCAATGCTAGCGGCGTAGAGGAACTCGTTGCGCAAGGCGCGGATGTCAACGCGAAGAACAGGAAGGGGCAAACACCTTGGGATGTATTCGTTCGCCATCATGCGCCCCTCGCTGAAATCCGGGATGGGCGTATAGTCGGTATTCGCTCTGCCTATGAAGACATTCCGGCAGAGCAGCGCGAGATCAAGGAGCGTGAACTTGGGAGAGTTTCTGACGCTTTGCGCTCCCAGTGAAGAGTATTGTCCGG
>Ga0194126_10000723_pt1 | contig 55460 bp, 41 predicted proteins | sample TA2KigC150mmetaG_FD_148641 | JGI IMG/M metagenome (GOLD analysis project Ga0194126, IMG submission 148641) | Freshwater microbial communities from Lake Tanganyika, Tanzania - TA2015035 Kigoma Deep Cast 150m | ecosystem: Environmental > Aquatic > Freshwater > Lake | place: Tanzania: Lake... | reverse complement strand
GGACGACCCCACCGCCCCTGACCCGGTGATCGAGTTCCCGGGTTGGTTACTCGACGACTACGGCTTACCGCCTTGGGACACGTTTATCTTGCCGCCGATTGGAGTGCTAACTTGAGTTTGTCAAAACGACCAACGACGAACGACGGACGACCGCTATGCAACGTCCTACATGTCCAACTGAAAGCGTAGTGCAGCCATGATCTGGGATCGAATCTTGCGATCAAACACCTCTCCAAGTTCCACCATCAGACGCCCCTTGTCGAGGGTACGAATCTGGTAGCACAACGCGAGGGAATCCACAGCGATGCCGCCCGTTCCGGCAGGCAGCAAGGCCTCATTCGGATAGATCTTGCGTTGGGGCGACTTCACCGAGGTCAACGGCACAACGTTCACGACCGGCAAGACCTGGTTGTTGCTTTCGCGACTCACAACAATGACCGGTCTCTGTCCGGCTTGCTCCGAGCCACGCACCGGATCCAATACCGCGGTGAAGATGTGCCATTGGTAGATCATGCGGAATGCTCCCACCACTCAGCATCGGCAACCTCAAACGCGGCCATCGTCTCCCGAAGATCGGCGAGGAAAAGCGGATCCCTGGCGGCTAGTTCCATCTCATGCACTTTGCCAGCCAACTCCTGTTCGCGGCTTTCGAGAATCGGCCTTACCAGGGCGTACTCCTCGATCGGGAGAAGCACCGCGATGGGCTGTCCCAGGGTGTCTTTGATGACCTGCCTTGCCAACACGGCTTGTGACATGATCCCCTCTCACTCTGCTCGCTGGACGTGATTCAACTGGCCTGATTCTACCCCACTCGCCCAACATCGTCAAGACAGGAAGCGCTTAAGTTGCCCGGCTGCCCCTGAATCTGCTACAATATCACCCATGATCCACCTGGACGATCTTCTTGCGGGGACGGGCGGCCGGCTGCACGGCGCGGCCGGCGCGATTGGCTTCGAGGCGTTCTGCTACGATTCGCGCCTGGCGCAGCCCGGCCAGCTCTTCCTGGCGGTCAAGACTGAGCGCGGGGACGGCCACGCCTACATCGGCCACGCGTGCCAGGGCGGAGCCATGGGCGTCCTCTGCCAGGAGCCGCCGGAGACGCTTCCGGCCGGCGTCACGTGCATCGTCGTGCCCGACACGCGGCAAGCGATCCAGGATTGGGCGCGTTACGAGTTGGCCAAACGCGGCCTCAAGATCATCGGCGTGACCGGCAGCGTGGGCAAGACGACCGCTAAAGAGGCGATCGCGGCGGCCCTGACCGGCCGGTTCGCCGTCTTCAAGAATCGCGCCAACTACAACGGGCTGTACGGCCTGCCGATCGCGCTGGGCGAGCTGGCGCCAGAACAGGATGTGGCCGTGCTGGAGATGGCCACCGATCACTTCGGCGAGATGGCGCGTCTCTGTGCGCTCGCGCCGCCGCAGGTCGCAGTGGTGACGACCGTCGAACCCGCGCACCTGGAGACGTTCGGCAACCTCGAGGCCATCGCGCGCGAGAAGGGAACCCTGGTAGCCGCGCTGCCGCCGAACGGCCTGGCCGTGCTGAATGCCGACGACCCACACGTGGCGGCCATGGCCGGCCGCACCGCGGCGCAGGTCGTCACCTTTGGCATGGCCGCCGCGGCAGCCGACATCCGCGCCGTAAACATCAGCCTCTCACGCGCGGGGTTGCGCTTCGATGTGCACACCCCGGCCGGCTGCGACCATGCCCACTTTCCGCTCTTCGGCCGCCACCAGGTCTACGCCGCGCTGGCTGCGATCGGTGTGGGGCTGGCGTGCGATGTGCCGCTGGCCGAAATCCTCCAACGCCTGGCGAGCCTGCCGCGCCTCCCAGGGCGGCTCAACCCCCTCCCCGGCCGCCGCGGGAGCCTGCTGTTGGACGATTCCTACAGCGCGTCGCCGGCCGCAGTCGAGGCGGCCCTGGAGACGCTGGCCGCGCTGGAGGGCCGGCGTAAGATCGCGATCCTGGGCGACATGCTGGAGTTGGGAGACTTCGAGGCTGCGGGCCATGAGCAGGTTGGCCGCCGCGCGGCCGCGGTGGTAGACCTGCTCATCACCAAGGGGGAACGCGGCCGGCGCATCGCGGAGGCTGCGCGCGGCGCGGGTCTGAACGCTGACCAGGTGATCGTGACCTATACGGCCGAGGACGCAGCGCAGGCCGCGCTGGATCGCCTGGGGCCAGGCGACGTGGCGCTGGTCAAAGGCTCGCTGGCGACGCGCATGGAACAGGTCGTGCGGCTGCTGCTGGCTGACCCAACCGCCGCGGCCGATCTGCTGGTGCGCCAGGAGGCGGCCTGGCAGCAGATCGTCACGATCCGACCCGACCGGCCTACCTGGCTGGAGATTGATCTGGGCGCCATCGCGCACAACGTGCGCCGCCTGAAGGAGCTGGCCGGCCGCGCTGAGCTGCTGATTTCGCTCAAGGCCGACGCCTATGGACATGGCGCGCTGCAGGTGGCGCAGACAGCCCTGCACAACGGCGCGCGGTGGGTGGGAGTGGCTTGTTTCAGCGAGGCTGCGGCGCTGCGGCAGGCTGGCATCCTCGCGCCGATCCTGATCCTGGGCTATACTCCGCCCTGGCAAGCGCGCGATGTGGTGCGGCTCGACGTGGCAGCCACGGTGTTCGATCGGGAGGTAGCAGCCGCGCTCTCACGCGCGGCGCTCGCCCTCGATCGCCCCGCGCGGGTACACGTCAAAGTTGACACCGGTATGGGCCGGCTGGGCATCTTCCCAGATGAAGCCCTGGACTTCATCCGCGGCCTGGTCGGACTGCCGGGTCTGGTCGTCGAAGGGCTCTTCACACACCTGGCCGTCGCGGATGGCGCGAGCGAATGGGAGGTTGCGTATACGAAGGGGCAATTGGCGGCATTTGGCAGGCTCATCGCACAGACGGCTGCGGCCGGCATCGAGATTCCGCTGACCCATGCCGCCAACAGCGCCGCCCTCCTCAACCCCAACCTCAGCCTTAACCTCAACCTCACCCTCGTCCGTCCCGGCATTGCGGTCTATGGCCTCGACCCATCGCCTGCGGTGCGTTGCCCGGCCGACTTCCGGCCCGCGCTCGCCTGGAAGACGCAGGTGGCGCAGGTGAAGGAACTGCCCGCCGGCAGCGCGGTGGGCTACGGCGCGACCTACCGCACCACGGGTCGCGAGCGCATCGCCGTCATCCCGGTCGGCTATGCCGATGGCTTTCGCCGCGGCCCGCAGAACTGGGGCGAGGTGCTGGTGCGCGGCCGCCGCGCAGCCATCGTGGGTCGGGTTTGCATGGACCAGACGATGATCGCCGTGACGCACATCTCGGGCGTGCGGCAAGGAGACGAGGTCGTTCTGATCGGCGCGCAAGGCGACGAGCGGATCACCGCCGAGGAGGTCGCCGAGCGCCTGGGAACGATCAATTACGAAGTGGTATCCGCGATCCTGGCGCGCGTGCCGCGCGAGGCCATCGCATGAAGAAAGGCATACATTCAGGAGGATAACGTCATGAACAAAGTCGAACGCGTGCGCGCCGCTCTCGCCGGCGCCGAAGTGGATCGGCCGCCTGCCAGCTTTTGGTATCATTTTCCGCCTTCGCAGGCGCACGGCGCGGCATCGGTCAAGGCGCACCTGGACTACTATCGCGCTTCGGGCATTGATTTCTTGAAGATCATGAACGAGCACCCCTACCGCGGCAACGTCGAGATCAAGACGCCGGCCGACTGGAAGCAGTTGCGACCCGCGGCGCTCCGCTCGCGCTTCTTCCAGGAGCAGCTCGATGAGGTCAAGCGGATCGTGGACGCGCTGGGCGGCGAGTGCCTGGCGATCACCACGATCTTCGGGCCGTTCGCCGCGGGCAACCACGCGAGCGGGGACCTCGTCACCGAACATTTGCGGGCCGATCCGCAGGCCGTCAGCCAGGGGTTGGCGACCATCGCCGACAGCCTGGCCGAATTCGGGCTGGCGTGCGTCAAGGCCGGCGCGTCGGGCATCTACTACTCGGCGCAGGGCAGCGAGGCGGATCGGGTTACCGCCGAGGAGTTCCTGTCCTACATCAAGCCGCACGACCTGACGGTGCTCAACGCGCTGCAAGAGGCAGGCGAGTTCCACCTGCTGCACATCTGCAAGGATCACGTTCGCCTCAACCTCTACGCTGACTGCCCCAGCCACGCGGCGAACTGGGCCGCGACCAAACACAACCCCAGCCTGAAGGAAGGCGCGGGGATCTTGCGGCGCACAGTGCTGGGCGGCATGGACGACCGGGGGATCATCGTGGATGGCTCGCAGAGCGCCATTCAGACCGCGGTGCGCAAGGTCATCGGCGAGTTCGGCAGCACCCGAGGCGTGATGCTCGGCGCAGATTGCACCGTGCCGACCGACATCGCGGTCGAACACATCCGGTGGGCGGTCGAGGCGACGGCCCTTCCCCCACGCTGAGTTTTCAGAACAGCAAACTCGTGGGATCGCGCAAGCGCGTTTCGTAGTATAATGGGGGCGGCGGGATCACGCCCGCCGAGAGCGCGTCAGCAGCCTGGCAGAAAGGAGAAACCACGATGGCTGTCATCACGATTTCCCGGCAGTACGGCAGCGGCGGCGACGAGATCGCCGAGAGACTCTGCAGAATCCTAGGGTATCAGTACTTCGACAAGCGTCTGATGGCCGAAATAGCGTCAGAAGTGGGCCTCTCGGGAAGCGAGATCGTGGACTTCTCGGAGGATCAGCACAAGGCTCGGAGTTTCCGAGAGCGGCTGTTCGGCGTCTCGCGCTCGGTTTCGCAGGCGCGAGTGTGGACTGAGAGCGTCGCAGGCGCGCGCGCCGTGGAAGTGGTGCGCCTGGATGAAGCGCAATCCATCGCCATGGTGCAGAGCACCATCCGGGCGGCCTATGAACACGGCAACCTGGTGATTCTGGGCCGCGGCGGCCAGGTCGTGCTCAAGGCCATGCCTGACGTGCTGCACGTCCGCATCGAAGCGCCCCTGGGGACGCGCGTGCGGCGGGTGCACGAACGGCAACAGATGGAGCTGGAAAGCGCGCGGGAGCTCGTTGCGGAGCGTGACGCGGGGGCCGCGGACTACCTGAAACGCTTCTACGGCGTTGACTGGGCCGATCCCGCGCTCTATCACTTGATGATCAACACCGGCAAATGGGATGTCGAGGCTGCCGCGCATCTGATCGTCAATGCGCTCAACTACCTGCCATCTCGGACCGACGCCGGCCGCTAGTCTCAGTAGATCGCAGATCTCACGCAAAGGCGCAAAGACGCCAAGGTCAATACAAGAGGTCTTTGCGCTCTTAGCGGCTTTGGGTGAGCCAAGACTGTGATCCACTGAGTCTGGAGTGACGCGGCAGGCGCTCACAAAGCGTCTGCCGCGCCACGAGCGATCTTCAGCAGTGGGCTGCGGCAACCCATCGCCCAGACGACCACTCGCCGATTGGCCGGTCCGCGGCCGAGACCCCTGTAACTATAAGGAATTCTATGCCTCATCGCGATCATCTCCTGGCGTTCATCCGTTCAGCCTATCAGCAGGAGCACTCACGGCTGGATGTCGAAATCGAGAAGTGGCGCGGCCAGTTCAGGAGCAACCTGGCCTACAACGCGCTGCTGGGCTACAGCTCGCCCAAGTGGCCGCTGCACTTGGCGGCGGTCGCGGCCTTTCTCCACGAGCGCAGCGGCGACCCGGAGTTGGCCGCGCAGGCCGCGGGCATCCTGCTTCGCTATCGCGAGTGGATCGCAGAAATGCCGAACGAGGCCGCGGCCGCGCGGCCTGAGTCCGCCGAAGGCGTTCCCCCACTCGACGGCGTATTCGACCCGGTCGTCTTTGCCGCAGCCTGCGAGCGGCTCCAGCCGGCGATCGCGGCCGGCGACTATCGTGAACTCGCCCAGATCGCCGCGGACAGCCTGCGTCTCATCTGGCGCTTCCCGGAATGGGGGGGCCACAACCGGGCCATGCTGCGAGCGGCCAGCCTGGCGACCTGTGGCCGCGCGTTCGCCGATCATCCCGACGCGCCAGCCTGGAACGCCATGGCCGATGAGCTGGCGGAAGAAAGTTGGGGCCGGTGGAGCATCGAAGACGCGATGATGTATCAATCGCACTGGGTGCGCGCGCTGATCCTCTACGCGGAGGCGCGAGGTCGCGCTGCGGAGCTGGCAGAGTTCAGCCAGCCGCGCATGCACCTGCGCGCCATGCCGCAGCTCATCTCGCCCCTCGGCATCCTGCCTGACTTCGGCGACTCACACTGGCTGGTGCACAGTCCGTGGGAATGGCTGGCGTGCCTGGAGTGGGGTGCACGCCACTATCGCGATGCCACGATGAAGTGGGCGGCCGGCTGCATCTGGGCCGAGCGCCAGCCGCACGAGACGCCCAACATCTACGCGGCGCATGTGCTCACCCTGGCCTGGCGCTGGTGCGATGATGCCATGCCCGCGCACTTCCCCAGCGACACGGCCGATGCCCTTGACGACCTCGTGGCCAAGAAGATCGTCTTTCGCACCGGCTGGGACCCGGGTGCGACCTATGCCTGTCTGAACTATCGCGACGAGGGGGATTACGGCCGGATTGCGCGTGACTACCTGCGCACCAACCTGGCTGTCTCGGCCGAGAAGATGCACCACGGCCACGCCGACGAGGGCAGCATCAGCTTGCTCATCCACGACGGCACGATCCTCCTCCACGAGAGCGGCTATCGTGAGGATCCGCCCGATGGCGTCTACCGGGCCGACATCTATCACAACCGGCTGGTGTGGCGGCCGGGCATCGTAACCGGTAGGGGCGATCCCGCGCGCTCGCCCGCAGGGGCGGGAGGGGTAGACGCAAGGCCTGTTCCGACCTGCAGCGTCCGAGACTTGATGGACAACGGCCACTACAAGCCGGTGCGCACTGAACGGCTATATCAGACCCGTCTGGGCGACGCGCAGATCAGCCGGGTGCGCATGGGTGATGAACGGGAAGGGATCGCGTGGGATCGGACGATCTTCTTCCTGCGGGAACTGCCTTGCTGGGTAGTGGTGGACGCCGCGGTCGCGCTCCGCGCCGGCCCCCGCACGTTCGGCCTGCTGTGGTGGACGACCGATGTGCTGGCGCAGGGGCCGGCTTGGTCCGACACGCACATCAGGCGCATCCGGGCGTGGGAGAACCGGCGTGCGGCCGCGCTCCGCATCATCACGCCGGAAATACCGGGGCAAACCATCATCACCGCTCAAGAAACGCTACGGCGCTGCTTCCAGGACGAGATCGCGCTGGCCAGCCTCTGGCGCGGGCATCACGAGGCGGGGCGCGCAGTCAACTTCGTGACGGCGCTGTGGCCGCATCCCTATTCATCTCCCGCGCGGGCCAGTCCCCCAACCGAGCCCGCCCCGGCCCCCCAGGTCGAGGTTCTCTCCAGCGACCCACCCGGCCGCGGGATTGCTGTCCGGCTGACCTGGGGTGGCGAGACACGGCTGCTGGCGACCCTCAATGACCTTGGGGCATCGTGGCTCCAGGATGAGGTGCGGCCGCGCTACGCCTTCGAGCAGGGCAAGACAGCCTATGGCGCGCTGGTCACCGATGCGGCCCTGGCTTACCTCCGCTCATCAGATCGGGTGTGGGCGGGGTTCGTCAACGGCACACGACTCGACTATGAGGGCGCGGCGCTCTACTGCAGTCCGCTTAACGCCATGTTCCAGGAAGACCGCACCGACCGTCCAGGCGCGGCGGCGCGGTTCCGCTGGCAGTCAGATGAGCCCACGATAGCGCCCCGCGCGACGTTTGCAGGCTGAAGCTCACCAGGTGTCAGGCGCTTGCGAGGCACCTGGCACGTTCGCGGGGATTCTCTACTCCACCCATCAAAAGGAATAGGTCGCTCCCACAACTCCTTGCACGAATGCCTCCGGCATTTCGGCGGCGAAGCGGCTGGTGGCATGAAAGCCGGTGCAGTGCGTGGGGGCAACCAGGCGCGGAGCGTGCGCCTTGATCTCCGCGATGGTCTTGCTGATCTCTTCTTCGGTCGCCGGCGCCAGGTGGAATCCGCCCAAGACGCCCCAGATGCGATCCACACCGCTGATCTCGCGGCCGTGGTTGACCGTATTGACGATCCCCGAATGCGCGCAGCCGGACACGATCACCAGGCCCTTGTCCTGCACGTTGATGACGATCGCCTGGTCATCCTCGATCTCATCGGGAAGGAAGGCGTCGCCGGAACGATAGCGTCGCGACGCGGCCATGCTGATCTTCTCGAAACTCCGCCGCGGCGTCTGTCCTGTGCTCCAGCATCCTGGACCGAGTTGATAAGGGTCTTCGGTCAAAACGATCTCTCCACCGAGCGCCTCCCACTCGGCGCGAGGCGGCGGGAGGATGGGGCCATGCCGAGCGCCGTCCTTGCACATGGCCCAACGCTCGCGAAAGGCCGCCGGATGCGCGATGATCGGCACGCGCCGGCCCGCGGCCCAGCGCCGTATCTCGTCAACCGTGGCGTCTTTGCGCCACTTCTTGGGTTTCGCGCCGAGGCCCATCGCCCTGAGTATCTCCGTCATCGCTCCCGTGTGGTCGCCGTGGCCATGGCTGAGCACGATCTTGTCGACACTCGCAGGATCGAGCTTCATCCGCTTCATGTTTTCCAGCAGGGCCACGCACGAGATACCCGCATCCCACAGGATGCGAATGCCGGCTCCCTTCAGATGGATGAGCGCCGCGAAGCCGTGCTCGGCCAACAGAGGCGCATCGGTGAAGTACCTGACCGCCTTGGTGGACTTGACGAGCAGATCGGCCCGGTTGTCTACCAGCACTGTGACTGCCACGTCATGCGTCACTCCGAAGTCGGCGATTGGGCTCATGGTTTGACCTCCGTGCAACCGCACACTGACACTCGCGATTCACCGCCGAGACACAGAGAGCGCGCCCATTTCTCTGCGCCTCTGCGGCGAAAATCTGGCGCGTCTAGTATAGTAGCCGCTGTCGGCCCTGTCAACTCACCAGCCGGGATTTCTCCGATTTGACACCACGGCTGAGCTGTGGTATGTTGCTGACAACGCTGCCGACAAAAAGCGACAGTCCGCTGTTCGACCTCGCCACTCCTCTCCGGCGCATCGCAGGGACTTGTCGTATCGCCTTGAGCAGGGAAGCCAGCCATCCATGAGCGTAACCCTGAGTGACGTCGCCCAGCAGGCAGGCGTCTCCATCAAGACGGTCTCCAGGGTGGTGAACAACCAGACGGATGTCAGCAAACCCACGCGTGAGCGCGTGCTGCAGGTCATCGCTGCGTTGGGCTACCACCCGAATGCCCTTGCGCGTGGTTTGGCCCAACAGCGAAGCCACACAATCGCGGTTGTGTCCTTCGGATTGGATCGTTATGGTCCATCTCGCTTCGTCGTGGGTGTAGAACGAGAGACCGAAGAGCTGGGCTACTCGTTGTTGTTGACCCTGCTGCGACGCTCGCGGCCAGGACAATCCGACGCCATCCTCGCGCACCTGTCTTCACGTCAGGTAGACGGCATCATCTGGCAGGCGCCCAATGTCGGAGACACGCAGAATTGGATCCGTCCTGAACGACTGGCGCAGCTCCCGCCTGTTGTCATCAATGGCCTGCCCAACCCGCATGTCACCACCGTGTCGGTGGACAACCATCACGGCGCCCATGCGGCCGTTCAACACCTGGCAAGCCAGGGGTGGCGCCGGATCGGGTTCCTGGCCGGGCCGGCCGAGTTTCCCATGAGTATCGAGCGGCGTCAGGGCTGGTGTGATGGCCTGACGGCATACGGACTCGATCCAGACCCTGCCTTGATGGCCGAGGGTGAGTGGACGGCCCAGGGCGGCGCGGCGGCCATGGAGACTTTGCTCGCGCGACGGCCCGATGTTGATGCGGTCTTCGCCTTCAACGATGCGATGGCGTTGGGCGCCATGTCTGTCGCCCGACGCGCGGGCCGCCGAGTGGGCTACGATCTGGGCGTGATCGGATTCGACGATGCACCGGATGCGGCGTTTTACGAGCCGCCGCTCTCCAGTGTGCATCAGAAGATCGCCGACCTGGGTCGCGAGGCGGTGCGCGCGCTGGTGCGTCTGATCGAAGCGAAACTCAAAGGCGGCTCGCCGCCGTCGCCGGTGCTGATCCTGTCCAGGCCCGAAGTGGTTGTGCGCCGCAGTTCGCTGCGTGGCGTGCAGTGAGCGAGTGCAAGCTTGCTTGTGAGACGGCCCCTTGGACCCACTACGCGCCTGGCACCTAGTGGGTGATACTCACGGCGGCCATATATAGGAGCACCCATGTACAACGTCCGCGACTTCGGCGCCGTCGGCGACGGCGTAACGCTGGATACCGGGCCGATCCAAGCCGCGTTGGACACTTGTGGGCAAGCTGGCGGTGGAGAAGTCTATGTCCCGGCTGGCAAGTACCTGGTCGGCACCCTTGATCTGCGCAGCTATAGTACGCTGAATCTTGCCCCAGGCGCCACGCTGCTCGGCAGCCCGCGCATCGCGGACTACACGCGCGACCCACGCGGCCGCGACGGCGACCAGACCGGTCACCACCTCCTGCGCATCCATGATTGCGAGCGGGTGTGCATCACGGGCGCCGGCGTGATTGACGGCCAGGGGCCGGCTTTCTGGGACGACCCCGCGCATCCCGTTGACAGCAAGTTCCCCTGGCGAGGCTATCGGCTGGCCAAGTCGCCCCACGACCTGCGCCCCAGCCCGATGGTGGACATCTCCGATTCCCGCGATATCCACGTCGAAGATGTCGCCTTGACCAACTCGGCAGGCTGGGCGCTGAACATGCGCATGTCGCGCTGGGTGTGGGTGCGCGGGATCAAGATCCTCAACCCGATGAACGGCCCCAACACCGACGGCATTGACATCAACGCGTGCCAGGACGTGCTCATCAACGATTGCCACATCGAGAACGGCGACGACTCCATCGTCGCGTTCACGCTGCCGGGTACCGGGCCGTGCGAGCGAATCGCGGTTACGAATTGCGTCCTGTCTACCCGTTGCTGCGCGCTGAAGTTCTACACTGGCTGCCAATATCCGTTCCGGCAGATCGCGATCAGCAATTGTGTGATCTACAACAGCGAGCGGGCCTTCGGCATCTACCTTCGCAACGGCGCAGTGATCGAGGACATCGTCTGCTCGAACATCGTGGTGCACGGCGGGATGACGCCGCCCAACTTCAGTGAGCGGCCGATCCACATTGACGTCCGCAACCCGGCATGGAAGCGCCGCGGCATCCACGACTACGCGCGCAGCAGCGAAGAGCACACCGATGCGCCTGAGACGGCGGGCAGCGTGCGCGGCCTGGCTTTCTCCGATTGGATCATTCGCTCGCGCGGCCGGATCATCATCGGCGGCTGGGCCGAGACGCCGGTGGAAAATCTGCGGCTGAACAACATCCTGCTGGAGGTGAGTGGGCCGCAAGACTTGAGCAAGTTCGTCAACCCAACACCCAGCACCGGTCAGTGGAACCACGATCTGCCGCATGTGCGCACGATCCCGGCGCATGTCATCGTCCACGGAGTGAAGGGGCTGACGATGCGCGATGTCGAGGTAGTGAATGCCTCGGCCGAGCCGCTGCCCCCCATGCACGGGCTATGGCTGGAACACGTCCAGGCCAGCCAGGTGGAGGGGTTCCGGTGCTATCCGCTGCAGGCGGGGTTTGAGACGGTCGTCCAGAAGCCGGCCGCACTGTAGTGGCTGATGGCAGTGAAATGAGCATTCTGAGTGGAGCCCGGCACGGTGCGCCGCTCAGGGTGCTTCGGCTGGGGTAGGAAGCATGAGCTCTACGGAACCATTAGTCGAAGTCAACGACCTCAAGAAGCACTTCCCGATTCGCGGGAAAAGCGTCTTTGGCCGCGTGACGGGTGCAGTGCGTGCTGTGGATGGCGTCAGTTTCTTCATCCGGTCAGGTGAGACGCTGGGCCTGGTCGGCGAGAGCGGCTGCGGCAAGACGACCACTGGCCAGTTGATCGTCCGGCTGCTCGACCCGACTGCCGGCGCGATCTGGTTCGATGATCCTGTGCTGGGGCGAGTCAACGTGGGACAGGCTGATCGCGATCAGCTCAAGGTCCTGCGTCGCAACATGCAACTGATCTTCCAGGACCCGTTCGCAAGCCTCAACCCGCGCATGACGCTGTTGGACATCATCGGAGAACCGCTCCTGGTGAACGGCGTGGCCCGTGGCCAGGCGCTGAAAGATCGCGTGGCGGAAATCCTGGAGGTGGTCGGGCTAGCGCCCGACTATATGATCCGCTACCCGCACGCTTTCAGCGGCGGCCAACGCCAGCGCATCTGCATTGGCCGGGCGCTGGCGTTGCGACCCCAATTCATCGTCTGCGATGAGCCAGTGTCGGCCCTGGATGTTTCCATTCAGGCGCAGATCCTGAACCTATTGCAGGATCTGCAGGCGCAGTTCGGCCTGACCTATCTGTTCATCGCACACAATCTGAGCGTAGTCCAGCACATCAGCAACCGGGTGGCGGTAATGTACGTGGGCAAAGTTGTCGAAATGGCCGCAACCAATGCCCTGTTCCAGTCACCCAGGCATCCCTACACCGAAGCGCTGCTCTCGGCCGTGCCCGATCCTGATCCCACCGTGCAAAGCGACCCACTCATCTTGCCCGGCGAAGTCGCGGACCCGGCTAATCCGCCGAGTGGGTGCTACTTCCACCCGCGCTGCCGCTATCGCAGCGACCGCTGTGCGCACGAGACGCCGCGGTTGCGGCCGGTGGAGGCAGATCATTTCGTCAGTTGTCATCTCGCAGAGGAGTTGACCCTGGCTGGCGTACAGGTTCAGAAAGGAGTGTGATGACACCAAGTACAAAGAGAAAGGCCTCTATCTGCAAATGGCCCACAGCCAAGCCACCGCGAGTATTCACAACTCATCAGGAGGAACCTCATGTCTAGCCGAACAACCGAGATCACACGTCGTGAATTCCTGCGTTTGACCGCCCTGACCGGTGCGGGCCTGGTCGCGGCCGCCTGCACGCCGCAGCCGCCTGCGACGCCCCCGCCAGCAGCCCCGGCGACCGAGAAGCCTGCTCCGCCGTCCACGGCGATCACAGCCCCCAAGCCAACCGACAAGCCGATCGTCGTCGCAACTGCCACGACAGCCCCAACCGCGGCGCTGACCTCGAAGTACAAAGAAGCGCCCATGCTGGCTGAATTGGTCAAGGCGGGCAAGCTGCCAGCCGTGGATCAGCGGCTGCCGAAGAATCCCAAGGTGCAAAAGCCCTTCGCCAAGCTCGGTAAGTACGGCGGCGCGTGGCGGCGCGCGTACAAAGGCGCATCCGATCGCTTCGGCGTGCACACCACCATCTGCGACCACCTGCTGGAGATGGACGCGGCCGATGGCTACGCTACCCTCACCCTGATCCCGAACGTGGCTGAGAGCTACAAGGCCAACGCCACAGGGACGGAGTTCACCTGGAAGCTGCGCGAAGGCCACAAATGGTCCGACGGCACAGAGATCACCTCTGAGAACGCAGTCTGGTGGTACAAGAACGTCTACTTGAACGAAGAGCTGGCGCCTGGCCGACTGTACGACAACGTTCGCCAACAGCAGAATCTCACCGAGATCGTCGCAGATGGGAAGTACGCTTTCATCTGCAAGTACTCGAAACCGAACGGCACGCTCCCCTTGGGCGTGGTGCGAGGCGAGGCGTGGGCCGTCATCGGCGGCCTGAACTTCCTGGCGCCCAGCCACTACCTCCAGAAGTTCCACAAGAGCTTCGCCGATGCGAAGGCGCTGGATGAGGAAGTGACCAAACGCAAGCTTCAAAGCTGGAAGCAGCTCTGGATCGGCGGACCGATCGATATGTTCGCGTTCAACCCCGACCTGCCGATGGTCGGCCCGTGGGTCACGAAGGCGCCGGCGTCGAACGAACGCATGGTGCAGGAACGCAACCCGTACTACTTCCAGGTAGACCCCGAGGGCAACCAGCTCCCCTATCTCGACCAGATCACCCATGACTTCTTCGAGAATCAGGAGAGCTTCAACCTGATGCTGATCTCGGGCAAGGTGGATTGCCAGTTCCGCCACGTCCAGCTCGCGGACTACACGCTGCTCAAGGAGAACGAGGCCAAGGGCAACTACAAGGTGTACGTCTGGAACGACGACAGCAACGTGGGCTGGAGCGTGAACCCGACCCCGCGCAACGATGACGCCAAGGTGGATGAGGCGCAGGCGGCCATCGTCAGTCGAGCCGACTTCCGCCGGGCGCTGTCGCTGGCCATCAACCGCAAAGAGGTCAGCAGCCTGCTCTACAAGGGGCTGGCGGAACCGCGGCAGGGTGGCCCGGTGAAGGGGTCGCCCGTCTACAAGAAAGACTACGAGGAGAAGTGGGCCGCGTACGACGTTGACCAGGCCAACAAGCTATTGGACGGCATGGGCCTGAAGAAAGGCACGGATGGCTTCCGCGTGCGGCCCGACGGCAAGACCCTGACGCTGCGCCTGGACGTGGACACCGCGCCCGGCTCGATCCAGGATTCGCTGAACCAGTTGACCAAGAAGTATTGGGAAGCGATCGGGGTCAAAGTAGTGATCAACGCCATGGAACGCTCGCTGCGCGAGCAGGTGCAGTTCAGCGACCGGCATTCTGTGGTAGGCGGCAGCTCCTACAACACCGCGACTCCGCTGGCCTTTGACTACTGGCACGGCACGATCGGCGGGGGCTGGGGTCGCGCCATTCGCAACCCGGCTGACCCGCTGGCGATCAAGCCGCCCGAAGGCGACAAGGAGGTCGAAGAAGCCAAGAAGTGCTATCAGATCATCGAGCAGGCTTACGGCATGGCCGATCTCGAGGCCGCCCACAAGAAGCTTTTGGAGGCGCTGGACATCTTCTACGAGATGTGCTTCACCATCGGCATCGTGGGCGCGGTGGCTGTGCCCGGCGTCGTGACCAACCGCATGAAGAACGTGCCCCAGAAGATGCTCTTCACCAACGCGTTGATGCGCATCAACATGGGCCAACCGGCGCAGTTCTATATTGAGGAGTAGATCTGACCCTTGCCCATGGCACGTCATTGCGAGCGCCGTTCGCGAAGCAATCTCTCGCACAAGGGCGGGATTGCTTCAGCCCACACAACGGCCTCGCAATGACTTCGCTGTCCGGTCTCATCCCGCCGCGGTGGGATGAGTAACTCGTGGAAAGGGGATCGGTAGAGGTATTGCATGGCTCGCTACATCCTGCGTCGCATCTTCCTGGCTCTGCCCACGCTCATTGTGGTATCGGTGATCTCATTTGCCGTCATCCAGTTGCCGCCCGGCGACTTTCTGACCTCGTACATCGCCCAGGTGCGGCAAACGGAAGGCGACCAGGCGGCCAATCAGTTGTACGGCATCATCCCCCAACTCAAGGCGCAGTACGGGCTGGATCAACCGATCTATGTTCAGTACTACCTGTGGATCCGAAACATCCTGCTGAAGGGCGACTTCGGCTACTCATTCGAGCAGAAACAACCGGTCAGTTCCCTCATCTGGGAACGGCTGGGCCTGACCATCGTCCTGACGAGCACCACGCTGATTTTCACGTGGCTCCTGGCGATCCCCATCGGCGTGCTCTCCGCCACCAAGCAGTATTCGGCCGGCGATTATTTCTTTACCTTTCTGAGCTTCGTCGGCCTGGGCATTCCGAACTTCCTGATCGCGCTGATCCTGATGTGGATCGCCTTTGCCTATTTTGACGCCAGCATCACCGGCCTTTTTTCTGAGCAGTACCTCAGCGCGCCGTGGAGTGTGGGCAAAGTCTTGGACATGTTCAGACATATCTGGCTGCCGGTCGCCGTGCTCGGCCTGGGCGGCACAGCCAGTCTGATCCGCACGATGCGCGCCAATCTGCTCGACGAGCTGAACAGACCCTACGTCGAGGCCGGCCGGGCCAAAGGGCTGAGCGAGGGCCGCTTGATCTGGAAATATCCGGTGCGCATCGCGCTCAATCCATTCGTCAGCTCCATTGGCTGGGCGTTGCCGCAACTGGTCTCCGGCGCGACCATCATCTCCATCGTGCTCAACCTGCCGACGACCGGCCCGCTCATGTTGCGGGCCCTGCTGGCCCAGGATATGTACCTGGCAGGCTCGTTTGTGCTGCTGCTCAGTGTCTTAACGGTGATCGGAACCTTGATCTCCGACATCCTGTTGGCTTTGCTCGACCCGCGAATCAGTTACTGACCATGGAACCCACTGCCAATCGTACTCCTCTCCCGAACACGAGCCGTGCGCGGCGGTCGGCTGAAGAGAAGCTCTATTCAGCTTCACAGTGGCAGCTCATGCGCTGGCGCTTTACCAGGCATCGCCTGGCCGTGGTCAGCCTTTTCGTGGTGATCGGCCTCTATTTCGTGGCAGCCTTTTGCGAGTTCCTGGCGCCCTACGACCCCAACGATTTTCACCCGGATTACCAACTGGCGCCGCCGCAGCCCATCCGCTTTGTGGACAGCGCGGGTCGCTTCACGTTGCGGCCATTTGTCTACGGCCGCAACGCGATCCTGAACATGGAAACGCTGGGATACACCTACGAAGACGATACCAACGCCAGGTATCCCATCTGCTTCTTCCTGCGCACCGGCAAGCCGTACAAGCTCTGGGGTCAGTTCAGCGCCAACCTGCGCTTCTTCGGGGTCAAAGACCCTGACGCGACCATCTTTCTTCTGGGCACCGATCGGCTGGGCCGCGATGTGTTCTCACGCCTGATCTACGGCGCGCGACCCTCCATGACCATCGGCCTGGTCGGGGTGGGGTTGAGCCTGGTGCTCGGCGTTTTCCTGGGCGGTTTGTCCGGCTTCTTCGGCGGCTGGGTGGATCTCCTGATTCAGCGCGTGATCGAAATGCTTTCGGCGTTGCCGACGATCCCGCTTTGGATGGGTCTGGCCGCGGCCGTGCCGCTCGACTGGGATCCGATCCGCGTCTACTTCATGATCACGATCTTGCTCTCGCTGATCGGCTGGACCGGGCTGGCGCGCGTGGTGCGGGGCCGGTTTTTGAGCCTGCGCGAGGAGGACTTCGTCAAGGCGGCCCGGCTCGCCAATTCCAGCGAGCTGCGCATCATCTTCCGCCACATGCTACCCTCTTTCCTCAGTCACATCATCGCCAGTGTCACGCTGGCGATCCCTGGCATGATCCTCGCTGAGACATCGCTCAGCTTCCTGGGCTTGGGCCTGAAGCCTCCGGTCGTGAGCTGGGGGGTGTTGCTGCAAGAAGCCCAGAACCTGCGGACGGTCGCGCTGGCGCCGTGGAACCTGGCCCCGGCCATCCCGGTGGTAGTGGCGATCTTGACGCTGAACTTCATGGGGGATGGGCTGCGCGACGCGACCGATCCGTATGGGAAGGCGTGAAACGCGAAACTGGGAATCCAATGGCCGATACTCAACCTCTCCTCGAAATCTGTGACCTGAGAACCCACTTCCACCTGCGCGAGGGCATCGTGCGGGCTGTGGACGGCGCGAGCTTTGCCATCGGCCAGGGGCAGGCGATCGGGCTGGTGGGCGAGAGCGGCTGCGGCAAGTCCATGACCGCACGCACGATCCTGCGTATCACACCGCCCACAGCCAGGGTGATGGGGCAGGCATGGTTTCATCGGCGCCAACCGGACGCGTCGCGTGACACCACAAGCAGGCCGCCGGAAGCGGTGGACCTGGTTCAGATGGACCGCACCGGCCCCGAGATCCGTGCGATTCGTGGGGCCGAGATCGCGATGATCTTTCAAGAGCCGATGTCCTCATTCAGTCCCGTGCACACCATCGGCAGCCAGATCAGCGAAGCGATCCTCTTGCACCAGGCCGTGGATCAGCGCGAGGCGCGGCGGCGGGCGATCGAGGCGTTGGAGCTGGTGGGCATGCCCAACCCGCAGCGCAACATTGACCGCTACCCGCACCAGCTCAGCGGCGGCATGCGCCAGCGCGCCATGATCGCCCAGGCTCTCTCATGTCGGCCCGCGCTGCTCATCGCGGATGAACCAACTACTGCGCTCGATGTGACCACCCAGGCGCAAATCCTCAAGCTGATGAAAGACCTGCAGCGCGAGTTGGGGATGGCGATCCTCTTCATCACCCATGACCTGGGCGTGATCGCCCGCATGACCCGGCATGTGCTGGTGATGTACATGGGGAAGGTGGTTGAATCCGCGCCCGTGGAGCGGCTGTTCGCTGGCCCGCAGCACCCCTACACCCAGGCGTTGCTGCGCTCTATTCCCCGGCTCAAGCGCAAGCTCGACCGCCTGGCGGTGATCCCCGGCAGCGTGCCCGATCCCTTCAGGTTGCCGGCCGGCTGCCGCTTCCATCCTCGCTGTCCACTGGCGATCGCCGGCGTGTGCGATGTAGCAGAGCCGCCCGATGTCGAGGTCGGGTCGAGCCACCGCGTGCGCTGCGTTGCGGTTACAGGCAGTTAGTGACCGACCTCTTGACCGGCAAACGGCGGGATCACGACCCTGGAGAAGCCGAAATCGGTGATCCCACCTGTTGGACGGCTGTCCCCTCTCATGGTATGATACATCCTCGCTGGGACGAACCCCTGCCAAAAACTATCCAACGAAGAGAGCCATGAAACGACACAACCTGACCTATCCGCTCGTCCACAACTATATCCACGAATGGTTGGCCATGGGGCCGTGCGATACGCCCCTGGACGCCGGACCACAACCCGATGAGCCGGCGCCGGCCTTCCGTTCACGCATCCTGCAAGCCTCTGCCAGGGCCCAACCCGATTTCCAGGCGCCGATCGAACTGAATCGCTTCGACTGCGGCTCGGAGGACCTCTATTGGCAGATCGAGCACTGCGAGCCTGACCACTGCCTGGACTGGAGCGGCTTTCTGCCGACCTTCACCCATCGGCGGGCCTGGGCGTTCGCCTCGCTGTCGTCGCCGGTCGCGCAAGAGGCGACCCTGCACGTGATGGCCACATGCCCCGTCAGCGTGTGGTTGCGCGGCGAACTGATCGGTCGCGGCGAGGGACCCGAGGATCTCGCCGATCAAGCCATGCGGACGCATGACTTCGCCGTGCAACTGCGGCCGCGCGACAACCCATTGCTCGTCAGGCTGGAGCAGGTCGGCATCGGCCACGTGGCCCTGGCTTTCGGGTTGCGCGTGGAGACCGCGGAGAAGGCGGTGAAGGTCGCGCTGCCCACAGTGACGCAGGACCCCGCGGTCGCGCAAGAACGCCAGGCGCTCGAGCGGGCCTACCAGGCGCCCTACCTGGCCAGGGCAGTCGTCGGCCGCGAGGACGCCGTTCAGTTGGTCTGTCCCGACGACACGCCCATGGAAGCCCAAACGGTGATGCGCGTGGAGACTGTGGACGGCTGGATCTATGGCGAGATGTTCGGTAAGATCGGCAAAGAGGCCACGATCGAGGGTCTGAGCGGCCTGCAATTGCCGCACGGCGCCATGCAGGGTCTTCTCATGCCGCCGCACGCACAGTTCTACGAGCACCACCTGCGCGCGCGTCGCGGCCTGCCCTTCTGGGTGGTGAACCGGCCCTACGCGCTGGCTACAGAGACGCCCTACGAAGATCGCCTGGTTGAAGCGCTGCGCGAAGCCGGGCGCGAATCAGCCATCTTCGGAGAGCTCGCCCAGATGGCCGCAGGCTGGTGGGAGACCCTCAGCCTGGATGTGGTCCGCGGCGCAGCCCGTCGCGTGGCTCAGTGCACGGCCGATTGCCTTCCCGACCTGTTGGGCCTGATCAGCGTCCATACCCGCTACGCGCAACACGAGAAGTTCCCGGCCGAGTTGCTGCCCGAAGTCGAGGCCGCGATCCTGGGCTTCGACTATCAACCCCGGCCAGAAGCAGGCTTCGACCTGAACAGCGACGCGAACCAGGTCCTGCTGCACGCGTGCCGCATCCTGGCAGGCCAGCGCTTCGCCGACGCGACCTTCGCAGCCTCATCGCTGACGGGACAGCAAGAACGCGAGCGCGGGGAGCAGGCGGCGACCGCCTGGCTGCGTGGCCGCGGCCAATACGGGTTCGGCGCCTGGCGCTCGCACACCGACCTGATCGTGGCTGCCCTGGCGCACCTGGTTGACCTGGCCGAAGATGACCTGATCGCTGATCTGGCGGCCGTCCTGCTCGATAAGACGCTTTTCGGCATCGCCATCCATTCCTTCCGGGGTGCGTTCGCCGCGCCGCGCGCGGACGCACAACCGATCTACCTGCGCAGCACGCACTTCGCGCCGGAGACCGCCATCAGCCGCTTGCTGTGGGGCATGGGCAGCTATCAGGCTGGCATGTTCGGAGCCATCAGCCTGATCCTGGCCGGCGAAAGCTATCAGCTCCCGACCGTCATCCATGCCATCGCCAGCGATGTCGAGACTGCGGTCTGGGCCACAGAACGCCACACCATCGCGCCCTCCTCAGCCTCGACCTCAACCTCAGCCTCAACCTCGGCCTCGGCCGTCAACACCGTCACCTACCGCACGGCCGACTTCATGCTCAGCTCTGCGCAAGACTATCGGCCCGGCGAGCGCGGCCGTCGCGAGCACATCTGGCAGGCGACCATGGGATCCGAGGCGCTCGTCTTCACCAATCACCCGACCACCTTCAGCCAGTCAGAGAGCCGTGACGCCGGCTGGTGGCGCGGCAACGGTAGCCTGCCGCGCGTGGCGCAATGGAAGGACGCGCTGATCGCCCTCTACAACCTGCCGGAAGGAGATCGGTTGGGCTTCACGCACGCCTACTTCCCACTCTATGCCTTCGATGAGCACGTAGTAGAAGAGGGGTGGGCGTTTGCCCGTGTCGAAGACGCATACCTGGCGATCGCTGCCGTGCCCGGCTTTGCGCTGATGCAGCGCGGGCCTGACGCCTTCCGCGAGCTGCGCGCAACAGGCTCGCGTTGCGCCTGGTTGTGCCAGATGGGCGCGCGCGATGCCGATGCCAGCTTCGAGAACTTCCGGCGTCGCGTCCTGGCCTCCCCTCCAAAGGTCGAGGGGCTGCACGTGACGTGGCAGATGATCCGCGGCGACCGCCTGGAGTTCGACTGGGGCGGCCCGCTGCGACTCAACGCCGCTGAGCAGCCCATCACCGGCTTCAAGCATCACGAGAGTATCTACGGCGTCGCCGAGCTCCCAGCCGAGACGATGGACATCGTCTATGGCCAGGACGTGATGCGGCTGAACTTCGCGTGACGAGAGTCTGTTGGAATATGCCGCCCGACGACTCGAAGTCGCAGCAACCCTCGCGAAGTCGGCCTGCGCCGACTGCTGGTGAGCCTGCGACGGCAGGCCTCGCGCTGATTGCTGCGGTTTCTAACCGCCCAGCCGCGAATTGTCAAACAGCCTCCGAGATCCACATCCGACCGCTCGGCCGTGAAGACGCGCTTTGCCTGTGGGAACTGCTCTACCAGGCGATCCATGTGTCCCCGGGCGCGGCGCCGCCCGCCAGGGAGATCGTTCACTCGCCCGAACTGGCGCACTACGCCGCCGGTTGGGGGCGACCAGGCGACATCGGCTTTCTGGCCGTGGACGCTGAGGCGCTGCTGGTCGGCGCGGCGTGGCTGCGTCTGCTGACGGGCGATGAGCGGGGCTACGGCTGGGTGGACGACGCCACGCCAGAGCTCTCGATGGCGGTGATGCCGGCCTGGCGCGGACAGGGAATTGGCACGCGGCTGCTGGCTGCGCTGTGGGAGACCGCAGCCGAACACTACGCGGCTGTCTCGCTCAGCGTCCAGGCCGATAACCCCGCGGTGCGCCTCTATCGTCGCCAGGGCTTCGAGGTCGTCGAGGATGGCGGCGCGTGGTACACCATGCGCAAACGGTTGAGATGAGATGGACGGCTGGGTCTTCGACATACAGCGTTTCTCGATCCACGACGGTCCCGGCATCCGCACGACCGTCTTTCTGCAGGGGTGCAACCTGCGCTGTAGCTGGTGCCATAATCCCGAATCACAGGCGGTTGGGCCGAGTGTCCAGTTCTTCCCGGACAAGTGCATCATCTGCGCGCGGTGTGTGGAGACGTGCCCCCAGGGCGCTCAGCTCGTAGCCCAAGGGCAGCGGATCTACGTGCGCGATCGGTGCCAGACGTGCGGCGCGTGCGTGGACGCCTGCTATGCGGGCGGGCTGATCATCAAGGCAAAGCAGATGACCGTGGCCGAGGTGATGGTCGAGGTCGAGAAAGACCGACCGTACTACGAAGATTCTGGCGGCGGCGTGACCTTCTCCGGCGGGGAGCCGGCGCTCCAGGATGAGTTTCTGCTGCATCTGCTGCGCGAGAGCAAACAGCGTGGGTTCCACACGGCGGTAGACACCGCCTGCCACGTGCCCTGGGAAGCCCTCGCCGCCCTTCTCCCGCACACCGATCTTTTCCTGGTGGATGTCAAGGCGTTCGATGAAGCGACTCACCGGGCGGGCGCCGGCGTCAGCAATCGTCGCATCCTGGAGAACGTGCGGCTGCTGGCAGCCAGCAGCGTTGCTCTCTGCATCCGCATCCCCGTCATCCCCGGCTTCAACGCAAACGCCGCCGAGCTGGGCAAGATTGCCGATTTCCTGGCCGGGCTGAAACGCACGCCCCCCGTCGAGCTGCTGCCCTTCCATCACCTGGGCGGCGGCAAGTACGAGAGCCTGGGTCGAGAGTATCCGTCGCGGGCGCTCCAGCCGCCTTCGGATGAGGCGATGGCGGGATTCCTGCAACTGTTCCTGGAACGCGGCCTTGACGCGACGCGGGCGACGTGAGTCCGATGCTATACCCCCTGGCGGCCGATCGCTTGACGGCTCTGGCGCGACGTGCTATACTGGCTCATGACGCAATGCGTCATAGCCGCCAGGGCCGTCCCGCAGGCGGAACTGGGAACCTGGCCGACACGAATGTAGCTGCTATTCACAAGGGGGAAACATGACAACCCACGAGAAGCAACAGGCCGCAGAGACGGAAAAGAGCGCGCTGTTCGCCGCAGCCCGCAAAGTGCTGCTGGCAGGCATCGGCGCGGTCGCGCTGGCGCAGGATGAGGCAGAGGACTTCGTCAACAAACTGACGGAGCGCGGTCAGATCGCCGAGGCGGATGGCAAGAAGCTGCTGCGTGACCTCCTTGAGCGCCGCAAGAAGGATGCCCGCAAGTGGGAGGCGGAGCTCGATCAGCGCATCGAGACAGTGTTGCGCCGCATGAACATCCCGACCAAAGCGGACCTGGCCAGCCTGAGCGAGCGCATCGCCGAGCTGGCCGCCAAGATGGACGAACTCAAGAAGGGGTAGGCCATGCCGCTCATCAAGCGGTATGCCAACCGCAAGCTGTACGACACGACCGGCCGGCGCTATGTCTCGCTCGACGCGATCGGCGAGATGGTGCGGCAGGGGCAAGAGGTCAAGGTCGCCGATCACGTTACCGGCGACGACCTGACGGCCATGGTTCTTTCGCAGGTTATCGCCGAGCAAGAACGCCGACAGGCCGGTCGTCTGCCCCGCGCGGTATTGGCCGGGCTGATTCGCACGGGCGGCGAGACGTGGGAGGCGTTGCGCCGCGGCCTGGCCCCCGCGGCGCACCCGGACGAAGAGATAGACGCCGCGATCGAACGGCGCATCGAGGGACTCGTTGCGCGAGGCGAGGTTGACCCCGCGGAGGCGAACCGCTGGCGGCGCTTGCTCACTGCGGACCTGCCCTTGCTGGCCGAGGCCGAGTCGTCTCTTGAAGTCAGGCTGGAGCGAACGCTGCTCAGCCGCTGGGTCCCCACGCGAACAGACTTCCAGGCGCTGATCGCGCAGGTCGAGGAACTGGAGGCTGCGCTGGAGAAACTGAGCGAGAATGCGCTGACATAGAGCGGGAGATCGTGGCGCATTGACCTCACGCGGGGTTGCCGGCCAGCTCCAACTGGCGCTGATAGAGCTGGCTGTAGAGCCCGCCGCGGGCCAGCAGGTTGCGATGATTGCCGACCTCGCGGATGCGGCCGCCTTCCAGCGCGATGATCGTGTCGGCGTTGCGGATGGTGCTCAGGCGATGCGCGATTACCAGGGCCGTGCGACCGCGCAACACTTCCTCCAGGGCCTGTTGGATCAGATACTCCGCCTCCGCGTCCACCGATGATGTGGCCTCATCCAGGATGAGGATGCGCGGGTCCGCCAGGATCGCGCGCGCCAGCGCCAGCCGTTGGCGTTGGCCGCCGCTCAGCTTCACTCCCCGCTCGCCGATCTCGGTGCGATAGCCGAGAGGCATGGCCATGATGAAATCGTGCGCGAAGGCCGCTTGCGCGGCCGCGATCAGCTCGTCTTCGCTTGCGTCCGGCTTGCCATAGAGCAGGTTCTCCCGCACCGTGGCGTTGAAGAGAAAGGTGTCTTGCAGCACGACCGCGACGCGCTGGCGCAGAGAGCGCACCTGCACCTGTCTCAGATCGTGGCCATCCAGCAGAATGCGGCCGTGTGTGGGATCGTAGAAACGGCAGAGCAGATTGGCGATGCTCGTCTTGCCCGCGCCGCTCGGCCCGACCAGTGCGACGACCTCGCCGGGTGCGATGCGAAAGTCCACATCATGCAGCACCTCGGCTGCCCGGTCCGTCCCGTTGCCGTCGCCCGCGGCCGGCTGGGCGGCCAGGAGCGGCGAGTTGGTCAACAGATCACACTTGCCGTAGTGGAAGTGCACGTCGTCGAAGACCACATCCCCGCGCACCTGGTCGAGAGCGACCGCGTCCGGCGCATCCACGATGTCGGAGCGTTGATCCAGCAGCTCGAAGATGCGTTCGGCGGCCGCGATGGCCTGCTGAAACGTGTTATCCACATCCACCAGCCGGCGCACCGGCTCGTAGAACGAGGCGATGTAGGCCAGGAACGCCACCAGCGTGCCCAACGACAACTGCCCGGCCGCGGTCATCCACGCGCCCACCCCCAACACCAACGCGCCGCCTGTAGCGGAAACGAATGACATCGCAGGAAAAAAGGTGGACCAGGTGCGGATGGCCTTGATGCGCTCTGTGAGGTAGATGCGGCTGATGGCGCTGAAACGGCCCAGCTCCGCATTCTCCTGCCCGAAAGCCTGGATCACGCGAATGCCTGCCAGATCGTCTTGCAGGCGGGCGTTGATATCGCCCAGGCGATCGCGCACGCGGCGATAGATGGGTCGCGCGCGCAGGTTGAAGTAGCGCAACGCGAAAGCGATGAGGGGGATCGGGATCAACGCGACCAGCGCCAGCCGCCACTCTAGCAAGAACAGCACGACCATCGCGCCGATCAGCCGCAGCGCGTCGACCACCGTGAGGATCGTGCCATGCGTGACGAAGTGCTCCAGGGCGTTGACGTCATTGCTGACGCGCGACATCAGCTCGCCCGTGGAGGTGCGCTCGAAGAACGAAAGGGAGAGACGCTGCAGGTGGTCGTAGATGCGGATGCGCAGATCGTACAGGAACCGCTCGCCGATGGTATGGCGCAGATACTGATCGCCGAAATTCGCCATCTCCGACAGCGCGTAGATGCCGATCAGCCCGGCGATGAGCGGCAACAGGCGTTCGAGCTGCTGCCGGCCGATAACACCGTCCACGATCTGCCTCTGAAACAGGGGCGGCAGCAGGTTAAGACTGGTGTGCAGGAGGATCAACGCGCTGGTGAGCGTCAAGATTCTCCAGTACGGGCCAAGATAGCCGAAGAGACGTTTCAGTGCGCGCATAGGGGATACTCTGACTGTGTGTAGACGTTGCCTCAGGCGGCGGGCGCTTCGCAAGCGGCCGCCACGTGAAGCGCCTCGGCGGCCGCGGTCAGGAGCCGGGAGTACAGGTTACAACCGCCATCGCCTCATCCGCTCGAAAGCTCATGCAGTTGACCCCCTGCACCACGCCTTCCTTGGCCGGCGTTTCGTCCGCGCGAAAGCGGATGATCTTGCCGAGCCGCGAGACGACGAAGATGTCATCGCCCGCGTTCACGGTCGCAGCAGCCGCCAGCCGGTCAGTCTTCATGGCGGTCTTGCCGCCGCCGCCCGGCTCTTTGTTCTTGCTGAACCCGGCCATCAGGCGAATTGTACCTTTGCCGTCTGCGGCCAGCAGGAAGACGCCGCTCTCTTCGCGCACCGAGGCCAGACCCACGACCGCATCGTCCGGGTCAACGCGAATGCCCAGCCCCCCGCGCACGGGCACCTGTGTCTCGGCAAAGCGAATGGCGTTGCCCTTGCGCGTGGCGATGAACAAATCCACATCTCCGGGGGTCCAGCACCAGGCCGCGGGCGCGCCGCCTTCGCGGATGTCGTAGAGGACCGTGCCTGGCTGGAGGTTGCGGCCAAAGTAGTGATAGCGCAGCCGTCGCACCTGGCCGCGCACCGTGGCCAGCGCCAGATAGCCGCTGCCCTGATCGGGGAAGATGACCGCGACGCGCTCGCCGGGCTGCCGCTGCAGCCACTGGTTGAGCGCCTGCCCGCGAGCGCGCACGGGCGCCTCGGCCAGTTGGCTCACCGGCAGAGGGAAGGCGCGGCCCTGGCTGGTGACGACGACCAGGGTCTGGCTCTGGTCCGCCAGGTTGAGAAATGCGGGGTGATCGTCGGCGGGCGCATCCAGGTCGAAGATACCCATGCCCCCGCGTCCCTGGCGCTGATAGAGATGGCGTGGCGTGCGCTTGGCCTGGCCGTCCGCGCTCACGGTGATCAGGTTCACGGTGGTCGGCGGCTCGGCCGGTTCGACCGGAGTTGGCTCGATCTCGGCTGACTCGAAGGGTCTGGGAGACCCTGCGGGTTTCTGGCGGCGCGCCAATTCGGCTTCGAGTTCTTCGATGTAGGCCCGTATGGCGGGCGATACTCCGTTCAGGTCTGGACGTGAGAGGGCCACGCGGCATCCTTTCCTTCTGCCAGCAAAAAGCTCATGTGATCAGCTCGACAGGCAGATGATCAACCCGGTTGAGATAGCGCAGGCTGAGCGCGTCATCCGGCCAAAAACGAACCAGGGTCATGCCGGTGTTGTCCTGGTGATAGAAGGCCGGCAGCGATGGCGGCTGTGCGAGCAGCGCCCGCAACAGGTACGACGTGAACGCGCCATGGGTGACAAGCGCGATGCGCGCATCGCGCTTCGCCCACCCTTGGAGCGTCCTGGCGACGCGCTCTGCGCGGGCGCGGACCGCCGCCACATCCTCGCGGCCGCTGCGCCACCACCCCGTCTCGGTGATCTCCTGGGGCAGGATGAAGCCTGGGAATCCGGCCAGGATTTCGCTGCGCGTCATGCCTGGATAGCCGACCACGCCGATCTCGCCGCCGTAATCCAGCCAGATGCCGCCTTCTTCGTGGATGTCCACCCACACCTCGGGCGTCAGGCCCAGCGCGCGGCCGATCACATCGCCTGTTTGGAGGGCGCGGCGCATGGGGCTGCAGAACAGGCGATGGATGGTGTAGCCGTGCCCGTTGCGGTGCAGGCTCGCAGGATCGCCGCTCCAGAGTGGGTCGCGATTGACGCCGGCCAGCAGATGCTGGCCAAGCAGCTCAGCCTGTCGCCAGCCCAGGTCGGTCAGCGGCGGATCGCAGATGCGCGCGCTGGCATCGGCCAACGCGTTGTTAGTGGATTGAGCATGACGGATGATGTACAGGAGCATGGTTCTGGTTCGCTACATGATAAGGCCGTCCCGCGTGCAGCGGAACGGCCTCCGATAGTGGACTCACGATCTACACGACGATCGCAGTCTACCACAAGCCAGCCCAGAGCGCAACCGCAGCCGCCCCCTCAACCTCGACCGTAGCCTCAACCTCAGCCTCAACCTCACATCACAGCGGCAGTGCGGCGTAGATCTTGCGGTAGCTGTCATAGCGCATGGCCGAGATGCGACCCTCGCGCACCGCCAGCTTGACCGCGCAGCCAGGCTCGCGCGTGTGCGAGCAGTCCTCGAAACGGCACCCCTGCGCGGTCGTCGCGAGCTCCGGGTAGAAGCGCGCCAGCTCACCGCGGCGCAGCCCGGCCAGCCCGAACTCGCGGATGCCAGGAGTGTCCACGACAAAGCCGCCGCCGTCCAGCCGGTGCAGCGTGACCTGGGTTGTCGTGTGCCGGCCCTCGTGCCGGCGCTCGCTGACATCGCCGATGCGCAGGTTGAGACCTGGCTGCACCGCGGCGAGCAATGACGATTTGCCCACGCCCGACAGCCCGGCCAGCGCGGTCGTCTTGCCCTGCAGCAGCGCGGCGAGCTCTCCCAACCCTGCGGACGTGCGGGCGCTGGTGCAGAGGGTCGTGTAACCGGCGCGGCGGTAGGGCTCCAGGGTGCGTTCGAGTTCGACCCGATCGGTCGCCAGGTCTGTCTTGTTGACGCAGATGATCGGCGTCAGGCCGTTGCGTATTCCGGCGATCAGGTAGCGATCGGTCAGCTCCGGCCAGAAGGCCGGCTCGCGCCACGAGGCGACGATCAGCAACTGGTCTACGTTGGCCACGATGACCTGGGCCAGGTGGCTGTAGAATGGATCGGGACGCGCCAGGGCGCTGCGCCGAGGCAAGACCTCTTCCACCATGCCCCGCTCTGCGCCGTCGAGGGAGACGATCACGTCATCGCCCACCGCCACGGCCTTCACCTGACCGCTGCCCGCGAACTTGAGCGAGTTGCGCACCGTGCACAAGATGGCCTGTTCGCCGATGTCCACGCGACACAGGCCGCTGGCCGTCTCCACGACAACCCCCTGGCGACCTGGGGCCTCAGCCGGCGTGGCAGGCATTGGCGATCGGGCCGGGTCAGCGACCAGCTCAGCCAGCGCGGCGGACAGGTTGGAGCGGCGGCGGTCGCGTTCCCCGCGCGGCATCACCCGCTCTTGCGCGGGCAGGTCCAGCTCATCGAGGCTTTTCAGGTCGTCGAAGTCGGCTGTCTGCCACTCCTTGCGGCGCACCCGTTCCTCATCGTGTTGGTGTTTGGCTTGCTTGCGGACCTGGCGCATCACCTTGTCCGCGCGGATATGCTGCCACATGCGTTCTTTGCGAGTTGCCAACTTTGATTCTCCATTAGGTCTTGCTGCAACAAAAAGGCCATGAGCGGGCGCGATCGGCCTGCCGCTCATGGCCTGGCATCCCATGGAGAAGGTCCGTTACCGGTCTTGGCTCCTATCCGGGCAGCGAGAGGCAAGCGTGATCGTCGCAAACCGAGCGGCTTGCGCCAGGAGTTCGATATGGGCCATGGACTTGCCTCCTTTCGTGGGGTGGGAATGGCGCTTGCGCGCCGAACTGCCCTCTATCATACTCGGAAATGGTTTTCTGTCAAGAGCGGCGAGGTGTGTCTAGCAGGAGACGGCAATACGCGCACCGGCAGTCATCAGCAGCCAGAAGTTCCTCTCGTAACTCCGCCGGCAAGCGGCCGCCACTCATGGCGCGTCCTGCCATCTCTCGGCCGGCGGCACTTGATGACCGCGCCAACGGAGTAGAGAGGCTGCGTGGGCTTTACATCGAATCACAGGATGGATCAAGCAAGCGGCAGTCACGTCTTCACGCGGCGATCAGTTCGGGCACAGCCGGAAATGGCTGCGCCATTGAAAGCCCGACGGTGAGATAGTCGCTCACCGGTGGAACGGTGGTGACTTCGAGTACGACCTTCCAGAGGTCTGTCGGCAAACCTCGCAAATCGGCCAACGTCACGCTGAACGGCTGCTCGCGCTGGCGCGCGATCATCTTCCCGAAGCTGATGAACGTCAGACCCACTGCCCGTGGGGCAGCGCCGGTGGCCTTGCCAGTATCCAGACGAAGCAGGATATTGTCGGCCAGCTCCACACCAGTCACATGCTCGCTCCGGCCAAAGGAAACATACAACACATCCGCCACAGCATCATAATTGATCTTCGTTTGGCTCATCTCTCACCTTCCAGGTACGTGAAGTAGGCGGTCGTCACAAACTTCTGTTCGCGCATCGTGCCATCTGGATCGGTATTCCAGCGAAGACGCACGCAGACGACCAGATGCGTGTTTTCGTCAGGCAACGCCGGAAAAGCCCGGTAGTACTGATAGCCACGCGGGTCATATGGATCTTGACGGCGACGCCCCAGGCGAATTGTCTCAGCAAGCAGATCGAAGAATGGCTCAACCTCTGGATGGTTATCTGAGTCAACGATATGCGCCCATCGCTCAGTGGTCAGGTAGATCTCATTTCCGAAACGATCGCGTGTCATCCAGAGCTTGCCGTCGGGCATAGGCATACCTCCTCTGATGATGTGGGCGCAGTCTACCACGAATCCGCGCTCGCAGCAACGTTCGGTCGAAAAACGTGCTCGCTACTGCCGCGCCTGCCCCGAATCGGGATCCACCATCAGCCCCGACTCATCCACCGCCTCGAAGTCCGCGCCGTGGACGTACACCTGAAGGTCGTGCAGATCCTCGTTGTCCCACCGCTCATCCGGCACACCGGAGAGGAACCAGGCCGAGCCGTTGTCGGCCAGGAACATGCCGTACCGTTTGAGCGCCGTCAAGATCACCTGGTTGGTCGGCGAGAAGCCGGAGATGTCGAAACTGTCCTTCAGCCGAAACCGTTGGCCCATCGGCGGATACTGGCTGCCGGTCAGGGTCGAGGCGTAGTGTCGCGCCGGCCAGACATAGGCGCGGCGCGTCTGCGGCGCGGTGAAGCGCAGCGCGTGGCGGATTTCGCCGCTGGCCACCTCGTCGTAGCGCACCAGGCCGGGCAGGATCGGCAGCCCGGCCGCATCCGCCGAGGTCCAGCCGTCTGGTCGCAGCGCGTGCGAGGCCAGATCGAAACGTGCGCCGGAGCCGGCGTACCAGCTTCCATCGGGCGTGGGCCACGAGTCCCAGGTTTCGTACAGCGTGCAGTCGCCGCTGCGCACGATCAGCACGTGGCGGTCGCCGGCGCTCTGCCGGCCGCCCTCCACCGGCGCGTCCGCAGGGATGGGATAGGGGCCGGGGTCGCTCTCGTCCGCGTAGCCAAAGGTCATCGCGACCAGCGGCTGGCTGGCCGGCACAACCGCGTAGGGAATGCCGATCGGCCCGCCGTCCCACAGTCCCGCGCCGAAGTCAGGGTGCAGGCCGCGGGTCGCGCCGATGGTATTGACATAGGTGGTCGAGCTGACGTCGGTGGGCAGGGCGTCAATGCGTGTGTTCCAGACGTTGTCGGCTGGGAAGAGGGCGCAGGGGATGGCGGGATGTGGCGTAGGCGTGCCGGTCGGCGTCCGGGTTGGGGTCCGCGTCGGGGTCAGGCTGGCGGTGCGCGTCGCTGTTCGGGTGGGGGTCGGCGTCCGCGTGGGCGTCGCGGTGGGCGCAGGCCTGCGCCATTGTTCGACGATCAGTGGTAGATAAGCGATGCAAGGGGCTTCGACGAGCGCGGACTGGATGTCCAGCACGTCAATCACACCATTGCCGTTGAAATCGCGCACGCACGCGGGGGTCGCGGTGGACGTCGGGGTGGGCGTGGGAGTCGGCGTGCGAGTGGGGGTAGGGCTGCGAGTCGGCATCGCTGTAGCCGTGGGAGTTGGCGTGGAGCCTGGCGCGCCCTGGCCGGTCGTGATGAAGCTCAGCACGCCCTGGTCGCTGGCCGTGTAGGACCCGGCCGCATCGGGATTGAGCATGACCGTTTGGACGCCGCCGTTCTGCGTCACGGCCAGGCTATAGCGCACGCCAGGGGACAGATCGAGAAGCAGATGCAGGGTGTCGGTGGTGGGCGTGAAGGTGTAGACCAACCCCGCCCCTAACCTCTCCCCCAACCCCGCCCCTGCGAGGGGAGGGGAGTTCTCCCCACTCCCTTCCAGGGAGTGGGGCTGGGGGGGTAGGTCCGGCGCGGCGTCCGAGAACAGAACCACTCGATTCAGGTCGGGGTCCGCGATGTGCGCACCCGACAGGCCGGTCGCAGTTATCAGGCTGGTAGCCGGCATCGTGAGGGTGCTGCTGATCGCGGGGTAGAGCACCGTGAGGAAGTTGTGCTCCAAGGCAACATCAGCCGGCTCCAGCTCGATCCGCCATTCGCCGTAGGGCGCGTCCTCGAAGTCGTTGACCGGCCGCGGCTGCGCTTCGCCAGAGTCCCAGTGCCAGTCGTAGTTGCGGTCGAAGACCCAGAAGCTCTTGACCCCTCGGCCGCCGACCACGCGCAGGTTGCGCGCCGCGGGCAGCAATACCTTGATGAACAGCTTGCCGTCTCCCGAGATCGCCGTTGCCAGTTCGGCACAACTGTAAAGCGTTTCCCCCGGCGAGACGATTGTTCCTGCGGCGTCAACGCTCGGCTCGTTCAAAACGTGGAAAAGCAGCTTGGTGTTCGATCCGCTGAAGGCCGGTTGGGTGACGCCGACGCGATCGAAGAGGACGAGGTAGTCACGGGGGGCGTATTGCGTAGTGTGTATTGCGTATTGCGTAGTGCGTAGTGCGTGTTGTGTACTGCCATCTGCTATATGCAATCTGCTATTTGCTATTTGCAATTTGCTATCTGCTATCTGCAATTTGCTATTCGCTATTTGCAGTGCAGCATCCACAGGTCGGAGATACACGAACTCGCGTTGAAACCGACTGACCTTGGCTACATTGCCGGGCAGATAGCCGTCCATAGCCTGGTTGTAGGTCGGGTTGTTGTAGGCTTTGGTCGCGTCCCCGAGCGCGTAGGTGTAGGTAGGCGTATGCTCGAAGCGGAGCATGTCGCCGGTGTCGTACTGCGTGCGATGCAGGTCGAAATACTCGATGCTCTCGGGAGAACGGCTAGCGCGATACATCGTGCGCTGGCCGCCGTCGTTGGCATAGGCATCGGGCCGGGCGTGCTGGAAATCCTCGGCCGGGTTGTAAACGATCAGGGTGTTGTGGGCGATGGTGCGGGCGTAGTAGTTGATATCGTGATCCGAGCGGCCATCGCCGCTGTAGATGCCGCTCTCCACGGCCAGGTCGCCCCGCTTGAAGAGGGTGAAGCTGTTCTGGTCGTAATGCTGGTGGTAGGTGAAGTGGTCGCCGGCCTGGAACGTCAGGTAGGTCACGGCCGAATCAGCGTCGGCCGCGCCCGCGGGCCAACCAGAGCGCATGAGGATCGCGCCTGTGCCCGTGGCATAGTGGGTCAGCAGGCCGGGTGGATCGGCCCCTTGATCGGGATCGAACCAGAGGAACTCCTCGTGGTAAAGGAAGCTCATCGAGTTGTCCACCGGTGGGGTCGCCAGGTAGGCTTGCAGTTGGCGCGCCATCGGATCAGCAGGATAACGGCTGATCAAGATCAACCCCATGATGCGGCCATAGTTGGTCATGCTGCCGCGGCTACGCTCCGCGTCGCCGATGGAAGGATAGGGGTGATAGGGGACGCTCCACTGCTCGGCGTAGCCAGGATAGTGCTGGAGCAGCAGATAACCCAGCCGCTCACGATACCAGCTCGTGCTGGCAAACAAGTTTTCGCCTGCGGCGGTCAGCCAGGCATCTAGCGTCTTGATGCGCGGCCAGTTGGCGATCCAATCGTAGACCGGGCCTTCGGGCCAGCCGCCGCCGGCCGCGATCCGTTCCAGAAGCGGCAGGTCGGTATCGCGATAGCGGCGATAGCGAAACTCGTCAAGCCACTCGACTGCGCGCGGATTGTCGCCGTAGGTCGCCAGCCCGGCCAGTGCGTAGGAGGAGCCCCAGCGCGGCCAGTAGTTGCCCCAGCCCGGCGAATCGTTGCCCTTCGGCGTGGCGTCGCCCCAGGTGTTGAAGTAGTCCACAAAGGACGCCTTCTGTCCCGCGGTCAGCCGGCCATAACACCAGTCATAGACCACCGCGATGTCCCCTGTGCGGGTCGAGTGATCATGAGGATCGAGCAGCAGCGCCTGCGCCGCAGCGATCGCCTGATCGCAGTAGCCGGTCTGCCCGGTGATGACCCCGACCAGCGCCTTTGCCAGCATCTCGCCGTCCAGATCGTCCGCCTCGGCTAGAAGCTGCACCCAGCGTGGGTTGCCTGGCGCAGCGCGAACGCGCAGCGTCGCCAGCCGGTTCGGGGTCAGGTAGATGCGCGGGTGAGTTGCAGGGATGGTGAGCAGACGCAGGTGGACGCGGTCGGTCGCGCTCTCGCCCAGGTTGTTGGTAACGGTCAGCTCCAGCTCCCATTCGCCGGGCGCGTCGGGGGTGAACTGGACGATTTTGGATTTGAGATTGTAGATTTCGGTTTGCGGATTGCAAATTGCAGATTGCAAATTGCAGATCACAGATTGACCGTTTGCCATTTGCCATTTGCTATTTGCAGTTTGCAGCGGACCAGTCATGCCAGCCCCATACGCCCCCTCTACAATCCGCCACGTGTACACCAGGCTGGCGTCGTCGCCGCCGGGGCGGTCGTGACTGGCCGAAGCGTCGAGCGTGATCGCGCTGCCGTCCCAGCTCAGGTTGACTTGGTCGGGGCCGGCGTCCGCGTGGGGCGCGTCGGGGTTGTAGACGACCGTCAGCTTGGGGCGACGAGAGGGGTCGGCGCCCTGGCTGGCGACAAAGGTGCGCCAATCGGTGTGATCGTCCGCGTAGCCAGTAGCGTCGCGCAGCGTCAGGCCGAAGTTGGGCTGCTCGCCGCGCACCCAGGCGCGCACCAGCACGGTGACGTCCCACTCGTACCAGCCCTCGTTGACCACATCGGCGTAGCTGTTGCGGTCTGCGGAGTAGTCGCTGCCGGCGGCCATGCCGCGCGCGTTCCACGGATCGTTCACGCCTTCGCCGGGGTGATAGGCGAACGCATAGTCGCCGGTGGCGCCGCGCTTACCGCTGGCATCCATCGGCGACGCGACCTGGTTGCCCTCGTCCCAATCACGCAGCATGCGGAACAGCTCGATTCGCCTGACGAAATCCTTTGCGCCGCTGTAGCTGGAGCGGGTGGTGTTGTAGAGCGAGAGCGTGGCGGTCAGCACAGCGCTGTTCGGCGGGATGCTGGCCACATCGAAGCGCAACAGCGGATTGTCGCCGGCATTGCGGCTCAGCTCCAGCCCGCTATTCTGGCCGTAGTTGACCGTGTATTGCGGCGGATCATCCCAGCTCAGGCTGCTGACCCAGGTATCGCGCACACCGGTGTAGCCGGCCAGACCTTGTTGGAAGAGCTGTGTGCGAGCGACCGCCGGCCCGGCTGGGGCGGCGGTCGAGAACGATTTCAAGGGGGCGTCGCCGATCGTCATCAAGAGAACGCCCAGCAGCAACGCGCCGATCCAGGAGGTGGCAGCCAACGGTCCCTTGTGAGTTCTCATGTCGTCCCCCCTTCAGAACAAGCGAATCACAAGGATGATTCTACTCCAATACCACCAGTTGTGCAATGGGGCATTGGGGGTAGCTTCAGATGCGCCTGGACGAATTCCTCCGCGGTCATGCCGAAGACCAGCTCGTCATGATATGCGCCGCCCGTGAACACCATGCGACGCAGCCGGCCCTCGAGCTGGAAACCCAGCCGCTCGTGCAGCCGGATCGAGCCCTCGTTGAACGCGTAAACGCGCACCGTAGCCTTCTGATAGCGCAATTCCTGGAAGTAGTAGGCCAACACCAGGCGGATCGCCTCGGATGCGTAGCCTTTGCGCCAGTGCTCGCGGGCGATCGCCAGGCCATAGCCGAACGTGCCATGGCGCGAGTCGCACGAGTGGGTGTTGATCGTACCGACCGCGACGCCGTCAAGGGTCTCGATCAGCCAGCGGTAGGCGTGATCTTTGGGCTGGGCGAGCGCGGCCTCGGCCGCGAACTTTTTCGTGCCCTCTTGCGAGCGCGGAAACTCGATGTGGTAACAGAAGCAGGCGACTTCGCTATCCTGATCCCAACGGTCGAACAGTTCCCAGTCGCGCGATTCAACGCCGCGAAGTCGGATGAGATGGCCTTGCCAGATGTTCATGCGTACTTTCCCTTCGGAATGAACCTCTGGATTCGAGGCTTTAGCCGGTTGACCGCAGCGGCCCGGCAACTTGCCCCTCGCGCTGACCGGCTAAAGCCTCTATTCCGACGCCCGTGATTTCTGGATTCGAGGCTTTAGCCGGTTGACCGCAGCGGCCCGGCAACTTGCCCCTCGCGCTGACCGGCTGAAGCCTCTATTCCGACGCCCGTGATTTCTGGATTCGAGGCTTTAGCCGGTTGACCGCGGCGGCCCGGCAACTTGCTCCTCGCGCTGACCGGCTGAAGCCTCTATTCCGACGCCCGTGATTTCTGGATTCGAGGCTTTAGCCGGTTCCGCCATCAGTAGCGGTCATTTGGGTCGGTGAAATCAACCACCGGATATCGTTCAAAAAGATCCAATAGCCAATCCTTACCTTTCTGATCGAGGTAATACTTGTAACTCGAGAACGGCCACGCCTCGAACTGTGATACATATCCGTGTTTGATCGGATTGTAATGCACGTAATTGAACCTCGTCCAATAATCAGCCTCGGTTCGGATGCAGGTATCCCAATAGTTGTGCCACACTTGACGACCGCGTATCTGATCCAGGGCGTTGAGATCGAATGAAGTGCGACCGTGCCATCGGCCGATGAAGCGGCTTACATCAACGCCCATATGGCTCTTGACCAAGATGTGGGTATGGTTGTCCAGAATCGTCCAAGCAGTGAGTGACAGCTTGAACTCTGTAATCAAGGCCCTCAACTGATCACGCACCACCTCTTTGTGAGTGTCAGGGCGTAATAGACGACGACCATCATACACCTGACTGGTGATCATATACCAAGAATCGTCGAGATAGATGTGCGGCGGGTGATGACTTGTCGGTTGCATGTGATATCTACCTGCGCGGGGGAGAACCGGCTAAAGCCTCTATTCCAGGAGGTCATGCCGCATCGCGCCCTGTCGAACAGAGCGGTCCGCCCGCCTCCACGTCACCGATCTCTGCGGCTGTGCGATCCAAGAAGCCGGCCGCGAAGCGCAGGAACGCCTCCACGTCCGCGAAGTTGGAGGCGAGACCGACCGACACACGCACCGCGCTGATGTCGTGGCCGAAGTGGCCGCGCATCTCCTGGCGCAGCTCCTGGAACGAGGGCGCGTGCTGGCGTCCGAAAAAGCTGCGCATAATCTCCGGCGTCAGACCGTGCGCCACCTCGCCCGCGCCGGGGTTGCAGAAGCAGCCGGTGCGCAGCGAAATCTGTTCCCAATTCGCCAATTGCTCGATCCGCCCGTCGTCAAGTGCGCGGCCATCGCGATCGAAAAAGGTCATTGTCACTGTGCCGCCACGCATGACCGAATTGGCCGGCCCGTGAATCTTGACGAGCGGCTGGCCCGTGCCATGACGCATGGCAGACAGGCGCTCGATCAGCCAGCCGGTCAGACACAGCACCCGCTCGTGGATGGCGTCCAGTCCGACCGCGGCCAGGTGGCGCAGGCCGATCTCGACCGCCGGGATGTTCAGGTAGTTGACGGTGCCGTCCTCGAAGCCCGCCTCGCCCGGCACCAGGTAGTAGCCGTCCCCCTGCACCGACGAGATGGTGATCGTTCCGCCGGCATACCAGGGCCGGACGAGTTTCGCCAGCGCAGCCTTCCGCGCCAGCAGGCAGCCCAGGCCGGTCGGGTAACCGAACATCTTGTAGAATGAGAGCGGCACGAAGTCGGGCCGCCAGCGGGCCAGATCGAGCCGGTTGGAGGGCGCGAACGCCGCGGCATCCACCAACACATCCCAGCCACGGTCGTGCGCCAGCGCGATCATCTCCAGCGGGTGCTGGACGCCGCTGAAATTGGACTGGACCGGGAACGCAAACAGGTTGTTCCGGCCCGGCGCGGCCAGCCCCAGATACTCGTCCAGCGTCGCCGGATCAATCCGCAGCTCGGGTTCGACGATAGGCAGATAGGTGAATCGTGCGCCCCGCTGCCGGGCGAACTCCCGGATGCCGTTGACCGAATTGTGGTTGTCGAAGGTCAGCAGGTAGTGGTCGCCCGGCTCGAACGGGTACGCCTCGCCCACCAGCTTGAGCGCGCCGGACGCGTTTTGGGTGAAGATCGCGACATACTCACCGGGCGGCGCGTTGAAGAACTCGAGCACATACGCCCGCGCCTGATCCACCTGGCACGTCATCGCCTGCGAGGTCGGGTTGTGCGAGTGCGGGTTGCCGAAGATGTTTTGGCTCAACAACTCCAGGTGCTGGCGGAGCTGGCGCTCGGCGTACAGCCCGCCGCCGGTGTAGTCCAGGTAGACCTGGCCGGTGGCGTCCAGCCGCGCATATTCGCGGGCGCGCAAATCATCCAGGGCGGTCGTGCCGGCGTAGGCCGGGTAGGCGTGCAGAAAACGTTGGTAGGCTGCGCTCGTAGAAAACGGCGCGGATGCGATTAAGATCACGGCGTTGTGTTGGCCTTTCGTAACGGTGTTTATGAACGATGGGGAGATTGTATAACGTGGCGCGGTGAGCGTCAAACAGCGATGGTGGGATAGCTACGATATCGTCTCGCTAACCGATCCCAAGCCGCTCGATCTGCTCCGGCGGGGCTTGAAGCAGCACGAGGGTCTCCCGCAAGGCCGCCTGCATCTCCCGCAGCTTGGCCGGCGCGCGGTCGGCCAGGTTCACCAGCTCGTTCGGATCGCGCCGCTTGTCGCTGAGCCAGGTGGGCGCCGGCCACGGCGGATAGCCGACCACCGACCGCCGGCCATCCTCAAACGGGCCGAGGGGATAGGGGAGGAACTTCGCCAGGCTGTAGCCGTGCCAGAAGAGCGGCGCGTTGCCTGGGACGGGCGCCTGGTGCAGGATCCACGCGCCGTCGGTGATGCTGACGCTGTGGCCGAACTGCCCGCAGAGCGCGAAATCGCGGGTGGGCGCGGTCGGATTCTCGATCACCGGCAGCAGGTTGACCCCGTGCAGCGGCCGATCGGGCGGCGTCTGTGGCAACGGCCGGCCGACCGCGGCCAGCACCGTCGGGTAAATGTCCACCAACTGAACGAGCTGCGACCGCCGCTCGCCGTGGCCGTGCGTCGGGTGCGCGGCGATGAAGGGGATATGCGCCTTGGCGTCGTGTTCGTGCGTCTGGAGCTTGCCGATGCGGCCATGGTCGCCGTTGAAGGTGCCGTGGTCGGTGGTGAGGATCACGAGCGTATCGCGCCACAGATCGAGCCGATCCAGCGCATCCAGGAAGCGGCCCAGCCAGCGATCCAGGAAGACGACCTTGGCCGCGTAGCGGGCGCGGTAGGCGTTGAACTGCGCCTCGGTCAGCTTCTCGCGCCAGGGGATATATGGCGCGGCTGCGGTCACGCCCGGCACGTCGTAGCCCCGCGGATCGAACTGCACCAGGAGTTCCTCCGGCGGGTCCCACGGCTCGTGCGGGTCGAAGATGTCCAGGTGCAGGTAGAAGTCGCGGTGCGCCCGGTTCGCCTCCAACCAGGCAATCGCCCGCTCGAAGACCTGGGCGCAGAAGTAGTCCTCCTCTCGCTGGCGGATGAAGTGGACGTTGCGCCAGTGCCGCTCGTTCTTGCTCAGGCGGTCCCCCTGGGGGCAGGCGAACGCGACCGGGTCGGTGCGGTAGGCGTCCGCCTCGCAGCCGCGCACGAAGTCGAACCCGGTGTAGCCCATGTGGTAGTTGCCCGCGCCCTGCTCCCACAGGTGGAAGTGGTCGGTGAGCAGATAGCTGACCCGGTAGCCGTGCTCGACCGTCCACTGCACCGACTGATTGGGCGGGCCGGAGACCTGGCGCGGCAGGTCGAGATCCTCCTCTTCCAGCGGCCCCCAGCCGCGCTCCAGGAATTCATAGCGGCCGGTGTAAATATCGCGGCGCGCGGGCATACACGGCGTCGAGCCGGTCCAGCAGTTGTCGAAGGTCGTGCCGCGGGCGGCCAGCCGATCCATGGCCGGCGTCGGCACGGCCCACGGCGGCGCCTCCGCGCTCCAGCACTGGTTCAGCGGCCGGCCGCCGGTGTACGCGCCGACGTGGTCGCGACGCAGGGTGTCGCAGAGGATGACGATGGTGTTCATGCCTATCGCGCCGCCAGCATGACCACGATCAGCGCCGCGAACGCGGCCAGGCCCAGTCCGAACGCGACGCCGCTGACCGTGAAGCCGACCGACTTGCGCGCCACGATCGCGCTGTAGGTCTTCTTCTGGTCGGTGACGCTGGCCTCGCGGTAGCGATAGGCGAATGGGCTGACGACGACCAGCGCGGCGATGAGCGCGGCGAGCAGGAGCAGGATCGCCGCCCCGCCCAGGAGGACGACCGCCGGCTGGTTCAGCGATGGCTCGAACTTGTCTTTCCCCAGCGAGATGATGCCGAAGATGACCGTGTAGAACGCAGTGACGAGCTGGATCACCTGGCGCGCGCCGGCCTCCAGGTTGTCCATGATGACCCCGTTCTGCTTGTCGAACCATTCGCGCAGTTTGGCCTCGTCCGCGGTCTCTGCCCGCGTGGTGACTGAGATGATGTCGCCCTTGGCCATGGGATCACTCCTCGACCTCTACCTCTGCGATCACCCAGGCGCCGTCGCGCGGGCACTTGAAGCGATAGGTCTCCACCTTAGTTTTCGCTTTGGTGGGCTGCAAGCCCTTGTAGATGACCTTTCGGCCTGATATTGATCCAGATCCACCTGCCATACGTGTTTGCAGGTGGGACAGGTGAGCTCGATGTTGTGAGCCATGGATGATCTCCTTATCCGCCAGGCGCCCTTCGCAGGCCGGCCAGCCGCGCCGCGTACTCCGGCGGGACGGCGGGGAGGGATTGGCCCTGCAGCAGTGCGATCACCGCGGCGATGAAACGCGCCAGGCGGCCTTAGGGGAGTCGAGCGCCTCCCCCTCGGCGAAGTAGTTGGCCGCTTCTTGCAGCCTGGGTATCAGCGCTTCGACATGGCCGTCGCGGTGGGCCGCCTGCGCGGCCTCGACCACCTGATCCGCCTGCGCCTCGATCTGCTGCCGGCGGGCGGCTGCCAGGGCCGCCTCGCGCTCCTCGGGGCTCATGGCCGCGAGCTGCGCCGCGGCCTGGCGCACCTGCTCCTGGACTTCGGGCGGCAGCGATTCCAGCGATACCTCCTCGGACGCCTCCTCCGGCGCGCCGGCCTCCTCTTCCGGCGGCAGCCCGGCATGCCGCCGGCGCATCGCGTCCAGCGCGGCGGAATCGGACGCCAGATCGGCCAGCCCGAAGCGCCGGTCAATGGCGACCACCTCCTCCAGACTGGCGACCGCCTCATCGAGCCGGCCGGCGTTCGCCAGGTAGCCGGCCTGGTTGTAGAGCGCCACGCTGAGCGCCTGCTGCTCCTCCCGGCCCTCGCCCCTGGCCCGCAGCGTGACGACGGCCGCTTCCTGGGCGGACGCCGCCAGGCCGGCCGCGCCGCGACGATCGCAGAAGCGGGCCAGGGCCAGGCGCAGGTTGGCCGACAGCTCCGGCGAGACCGCGGGCTGCGCATCCAGCAGCGCGACCGCCGCGCCGGAGAGCGCTCCGAGGGTCTCCTCTCCCGGCGCGGCCACGGCCGCGGCCAGGCTGCGCAGGTACGCGGCGTGAGCGGCCGGCATCTCGCCCGCGGCGGCCGCCTCCTCGCACGCCTGCGCCAGGTCGGCTGGCCGGACGTCGTCGCGCGCCGCGGCGGAGGTGAGCGCGACGACCGCCTCATCGAGCGTGGCGGCGCGACCTTCACCCGGCGCGTCCAGGGATGCCAACAACTGCCGCACCTGGCCCGCCTCCGGCATGCCCAACCGTTCGAAGATCGCCAGGCCCTCCCGGTAGCGCGCTCGCGCTGCCTCTCCGTCACCGCGCAGATGATCGACTTGGCCCAGGTTCACTAATGCAATTGCGATGCTCTGCTGATCTCCTATTGTCCGCGCAATAGCTATCGCCTCCGCCAGAAGTTGTTCTGCGGCAAGCAAGGGTTCTCTGTCCTGGCTAGTGATTCTGAGGCTCATCCCACCAGATGGAACACTTGATGATTCGCTCCGATTGACCGGAGTGGCAGCTACCTCCAACAAAGCGACTTGTGGATTCAGCCAGTTCATATGCCTCCAAGCCATGATCGGACTCGCCTGCTTCCTGTGTGGAATGTTGATGCGCTGATTGTCTACAGCCGTCCAAGTGCGCTATCATTGAGATCCGTAGTAACACCGCCATCCATTCCAGGTATATCCGGCCACAGTACCCTAGGGCGCAACCGGCGACACATTTCGAGGAGCCTGGTGATAGTGCCGTCGCGTTCGACCTTAGCGAGGAATTCTCTGGCTTTGCCAGCTTTCCCTTGGCCCTCTAGGCTATCGTAGTCCAATCCCATATCAAAGCATAGTGTTTGCAGTTCTTCCTCGTTGAAATGATCGGTAAGCTTCTGACGCAATTTAGCTCGAAAGTCGCTTCGGTTTGTTTTGACTCGATGGCCACTTACTGCGGGAGTTTGACCATCTCCCATCGGCGGAGAGGGTCTGCCCTGACGGCGAACCCATTCAGAGAACATACTGCCCAGAATGCGAGTACGGCCATTCTGAGCTTCGAGAAGTCCATATTTGGTCAGTTCTTCAAAGTCCTCTTTGATGTCATTGATATCATGAAAAGCAGAAACGGCTTTCGCAGGCAGTCTGTCCTCGGCTACAAAAGATAGACAGTGTCGTTCGCTCTCTGAGAGATGATCCCAACATGGCCGAAAATGTCTACTCAACTGCTGATACAGGTGATGGGCGACATCCTGTTTGATCTTCCTGATCGACCAACCGCGGTAATCACTCTGTACCCATTGGTCAGCCACTGCTTGTAAGAAGAAAGGCTGTTTTCCAGCAAGATCTTGAATGGCTCGACAGGCCATCGCAGACAGCTTGATGTTGTACGGGACTAGAGGGCGATGGATCAGATCCAATGCCTCACTGTCGGTAAGAGTACCCATAACGATAGGGGCAGGATGGAATACGTTGAAGAAAGGGGAGGTCGGGTCGCTGTTACCTAGCTTCTGACTCAGGCGATACAGGTCTCTGAAAGATGCAGTCACCCAGGCAAACTTGTCCCCTACAAGCGATCGAAGACTCCAAAAAAAGTGAGTGTCAAAGGCCTCGGTGTCTTTCAATGCCTCAAATTCGTCGAGCAAAATGACAAACCGGTACCCTTCAAGCCAGGGCGATTGCAGCCATCGATCGAATGCGGCTCTGTCCGAGAGTACCCCAGGCGGATCATGTCGTTCCGGTAGGCGTGGGCTCCGGCAAATGGATCGCGCCACGGCTGAATAGAAATCAGATGGAGTCCGAATCTCTGCCTGCAAGTCCACCAATGCGGCAATCAGCGGTGGGCAGCCTGCAAACTCCCTCTCCAACACCTTGGGGTGCGATACATACTTGAGAAATGAGGTCTTTCCTGAGCGTCTTAGCCCAATGACCTGCATTGAATGCAATTGAAGGGCTCGGAGCAGACTGAAGAACTGACGGACTTCGTTGCCCCGCCCATAGAAATGCTCTGGCCTTTCGATTGCTGGTCCAACAATATAGGGATGAATACCTGGCATGTCATTCCTCCGATTTGACCTGAATCTTGTTTGGAGCTTGCTTTCGTGCTATCCAAAGTCGTAGCAGGTCAAAAGAATAGGAATACTGACGTTGAGCGGAAGAAGAGCTCGGAAAGTAGTTGTGACGCAGTATGTTCCGATTGACGAGGTGTTCTAACGCACGACTCACTTCTTGCTCAGGAGCGACCAGATTGAGTTTCCGCATATGACGCACTACTTGAGAGAGGTCCACGGACTGATCCTGCCCCTCAAGTAATCCTGCTACTGCGACCAGTATGTCTTGCTCAAATGGGGTGCAGGGATTCCACAAGTGAGCAAATGCCTGACTGTCTGCATTGATCAAGCTATTAATGGCCGATCTAACTTCTCTTGCTGAGATGTCGTTGCTCTGTGCTCGACGATTCATCGAACTAATGATGTCTTGGCAGAGGTATTGGACAAAATACGGATGACCCTGCGTAGCGCGCCATATCTCATCAACTGCCAGATCATCGTACCTGACTATGGAGGATACCGGGCCTCTGACAAGTTCTATAGTGTCGTCGTAGGTCAAGAAATCAATACTTCGGCATTTCGCGCTGTGAAACAAAGGATAACGATCGTCTTGTGTCATCGCCTGCAATCCGTAACTCCCCGCAATGAGGAACACTATGGATGGATTGTTTTGCATCTGGTATCGAAGCACCTCAAAAATACTCGGATCGATTCTCCCTCGCTCGACAAAGACACCTAATGCCTCGAACTCGTCAATCATAAGAAGGATTCTGCCCTTGGTGTTGGACAACTCAGATTCAACAGTTGCGAAGAAATCGTTGAAAGCCTGAGAAGGAGAGTTTTCGAATCGATGCGAACAGGGAAGAACCACATGGATGCCTTGCCGATCGAGTTCCTGCGCGATTCTGCTGCAAAACTCCTCGACAAGAGCACGCATGGAATAACCAGATAGGCCTTGCATGTCAACGAAGACAGGGTAAACCTTATGGAAGCCATTCTCGCGAAAGTCTCTTCCCGCCTGTCCGTATGCCATTTGGCGCAAAGCCGATGTCTTGCCGATGCGCCGCTGTCCATACAGGACCAGGGGGCTGGGCTGGAGTTGACCGAACAGATTTTCCTGAACCCAAAAAAAGATATCGCGTCTGCCAACGAACGGCGCACCACTCGCTGGATCAATCGGCGACGCAACCACATATGGACTTCTGTCAACTCGAACGAAGGCGGTGCTCGCCGGAGACAAGAACTCGAGTGGAAATGAGGGGTCTGCAGCCCAGGGCCTACCATCGCTCCCCGAGTAGAGTAACTCAAATTTGAGCAAAGCAGTATGATCGGTTGGCCGGACTCGAAATACCAGACGACAGGTGGCATCTGTTGAGATTGCACTGATACGTTGTTTGCGATCCGATCTCAACACTAAGCAGCCAAACGCCCTCGCGATTTTCACTGCAACGCCTTGCGCAATCCCTCCCCCGGTGTTCACTAACTCAATCACGACTTCAGTCTGCTTTGCATGCAGAAGCTGGCGTGTGATCAGCGCAAGTTCCAGATTGGGACACAGAGACAAGCGGCCTACCGCTTCCTGTATCACGATTTGCCATGCGCTGAGCGATTCGAGAACACTTCTCCTCAAACTAGTGGATGGCAGTTTGCTCAAAGTTTCGATGGCGTGAGTCAGTTCATCTGTGGCCTTGAGATAGGAAGATCTGCTCGCATGCAATGACTTTGCAGCTTGCGCTTCTCGCACAAGGTCAATTGCAGACAGTGCATAATCCGATAGTTCGCCCGCCTGTACCAATTCCTCAAGTGCCGGCTTCCGAGAGATCACTTCTGATGGGGAAGATGCTTGAAGCAGCGGGGCAACACGGGGAGGCTGGAACACAGCCTCCCCGTGATCAACTTGAGTCTGCGTGCTCCTGTCAAACGCCCCGAGCAACTCTGGGGGCTGTTGATTCTGGTCAAGTTTCCCTGCTCGTAAAGCCCCTCCGTAATAAGTCCGCGGCGTTGCACTGTGAGTGAACCGGGCCAAGTAAATCCGTGCCATCTGAATAAGGATAATGGCTTTGCCCTGGAGATCGCCCATATGTTCCTTGAGGGCGAGGCTCTGCTGGTAGAGGCGCATGGCCTGCTCGAGGTCGCCGCGCGTCAGGTAGACCTGGGCCATGCTAGCGAGCGTGGCGGCCTTGCCCTGGAGATCGCCCACCTGTTCCTCGAGAGCGAGGCTCTGCTGGTAGAGGCGCATGGCCTGCTCGAGGTCGCCGCGCGTCAGGTAGACCTGGGCCATGCTAGCGAGCGTGGCGGCCTTGCCCTGCAGGTCGCCCACCTGTTCCTTGAGGGCGAGGCTCTGCTGGTAGAGGCGCATGGCCTGCTCGAGGTCGCCGCGCGTCAGGTAGACCCCCGCCATGTTATGCAGCGTGGCGGCCTTGCCCTGCAGGTCGCCCACCTGTTCCTTGAGGGCGAGGCTCTGCTGGTAGAGGCGCAGGGCCTGCTCGAGGTCGCCGCGCGTCAGGTAGACCTGGGCCATGTTCGCGAGCGTGGCGGCCTTGCCCTTCATGTCGCCCACCTGTTCCTTGAGGGCGAGGCTCTGCTGGTAGAGGCGCATGGCCTGCTCGAGGTCGCCGCGCGTCAGGTAGACCTGGGCCATTTGATGCAGCGTGGTGGCTTTGCCCTGGAGGTCGCCCACCTGTTCCTTGAGGGCGAGGCTCTGCTGGTAGAGGCGCATGGCCTGCTCGAGGTCGCCGCGCGTCAGGTAGACCTGGGCCATTTGATGCAGCGTGGCGGCCTTGCCCTGGAGATCGCCTACCTGCTCCAAGATCACAAGACTCCGCTGATATCCCTCCAGAGCACGCGTCAGGTCACCATACACCACACTCACGTTTGCCTGTTCAGCGAGGATTCGTGCCAAAAGCTCAGTATTATCTTGTTCGATGGCTGCGCTCTTGCCGATCTCCTGCAGTCTCTCATCGTCTGCCAGCCGTCCGAACTGGCGCAACATTATGCCCAACAACCAGCAATAGCGGGCCCGGTCGCCGTCTGATTGTCTCTCAGCCTGGGCGATCAGCTCATCGCCCCAGCCCTGGACCAGCCGCGCCAGCCCCGGATCGCGGCCGGTTTCGCCGTAGGCGCGATCCACCAGCCAACGGGCGTAGGCGGCGTAGCCCCGATCCAGCGCAGCCTCTCGCTCGGCAAGCCGCTGGCGGCGCAGCGTGCGGCCGATCACCGGCTCCAGCCGGTAGGTGGCGGCGCGGTCGGTGCCGGTGAAGGTGCCCTCCACCCGCACGAGGCTGCGGCCGGCGAAGCTGTCCAGGATGGCGGCGAACGGCGCCAGCTCGGCCTCGTCCGCAGGCACGGCGCCCGTCCACAGGCAGGCCGCGCCCTCGGCAAAGAAGGGGAGGTTGAAGCGGCTCAGATCGGCCAGCCGGCCCCGATCGGTCTCACTCAGCGCCCGGAAGCTGCGGCCGAACGTGGCGTCGAACGTCACCTGGTGGGCGGCCAGGCCCGGCCGCCGCGCGGCCGCCAGCTCCTCGTCCCACCCCGCCAGAAAGACGGCCGGCGTCACCTGGCGGCTGGCGTCGAACTCGCCGGCCAGCAGCGCGATCGCCAGCGGGTGGCCTTCGGTGACCTGCGCCACCTGCAGCGCCAGCCCGGCGTGGAGGCCCGGGTCGGCCTGCGCCCGCGTGCTGTGGTGGATGAACAACTCAGCGCCCGCCGCGTCCGCGATCCCCTTCAGCGCGCCGTCGCGTGGGAACACGGTCTCGCCGGGCAGCCCGGCCGGCTGCTGGCGGCTGGTCAGCAGCAGGGGCAAGCCGGCTTGCGCCAGGCCCGCGACTAGGCGGTGCAGGCGCTCTGCGTGAGCGCGCAGGCTATCGTCCGTCGCAGGCGCGGCCGACAGCGCATCCCGAGGTGCGCCATCCGGTAGGGGGGCGGCCGATGGACCGGCGGTCTCGGTTGAGGCACCCCCCAGCGCCTGCAGCACACTCTCGTAGTTGTCCAGCAGCACCAGGGGCGACCGCTCGCGGCTCGCGGCCACGAACGCCTCGGCCAGCGCCTCGGCAGGACGGTCGGCCAGCGCCGCCGTCGCCTGCACGCCGATGACCCGTTCCAACAGCGCCCGGACGAGGCTTTCGGGGGCCAGGTCGGGCAGGTCGGCCAGGCTGAAGCCCACCACGCCGCCCGCAAAGCGCCAGCCGAACCGCTCGGCGAAGGCCGCGGCCAGCGCGGTCTTGCCGATGCCGCCGGTCCCCACGACGGTGATGACGTGATGGCCGGCGCTGAACGCATGCGCCAGCTCGTACAACTCCCGCTCACGGCCCAGGAAGGGGTGCGGCGGCTGCAGGCTCAGCGGCAGGTTCAGATAGCGGCCCTGGGTCAGGTCGGGCACGGCCGGCTGGCCGGCCTGCAATGGCAGCGGGCCCGCGGCGCCCGGCGCGGCGTAGGCCACCGGCAGCCCCACGGCATACGGGTGCTCGGCCTTGGCTAGGGGCCCCCGCGCCTGGCGCAGCGCCTCGCCCAGGTCGTGGCCGGCCAACAGGAACTCGTACAGCGTCGCAGCCAGCTCATCGCTCAGCGGGTCGGGGAAATCGCCTTGCATGCCGATCGCGGCGGGGATGCCGGCCGCCACCAGGCTGCGGGCCAGGCTGGCGTCCATGGCGCTGGCCGCAGTGCGGCAGGCGCTCATCACCACCAGGCGGAGCACGCCCGCGGGCGGCAGGCTGGTGAAGGTCGGGCCGGGCAGCGGATCGGCCACGCCGTCGGCGTCTTCCAGATCCAGGATGGCGCGCGCCTGCCGGCGGCCGTTGACCTCGACCGGGATCACGTTGCCATGGCAGCTCAGGTGGAGGATCGCGGGCCCGCGGCGCAGCGCGCTCTGCAGGTGCGCCTTGGTGGGCGGGATACGCCGCGCGGCCAGCGCGACCCCGCTGGCGGCCAGGACCTTGCCGATGGCCTGCATCTCGTGCTCGATGTCGAGCTTGTAGCCGTCGCGCGGAGAGCGGGCTTTGTCGTCCCGCACCAGCGGGTCGGCCATCAGCGCGATGAAGCTCAGCGGGCCGGCGGGCGCCGGCCGCGGGCGCCGGGCGTCGGGCAGCAGGCGCAGGAATCGGTGGCGGCAGACGAGGAAATCGCCGTCCGGGGTCGCGGCGTACTCCCACGGCGCCCCGGCGGCCGCGTCATCGGCTGCCAGCAGCAGCCCTTCATCGTCCGCGTCCAGGAGATCGGACAGCGCGGGGCCGCCCAACGCGGCATACAACCTGGCCCCCAGCCCGGCCGGATCGAGGCGATAGGGGTTCGAGTCGGCGGTGATGCGGGGCAGCGAGTCGAGCGCGACCGCATCGGCCAGCGGCCGGCCGTCGTGCATGGCGACGACCTGCCCATCGGATGTGGAGAGGGTGATGGTGACGGCCATGTCAGTATCCTATGGTGCGGGATGGAAGCGAGTACGCTAACTCACAGGAGTTACGCAGTGCCGTGCGGAGTAGCCACGAATTGCACGAATTTCACGAATTCAGCCGCCTGGTCAACCCATTTTCGTGTCAATTCGTGTCATTCGTGGCTGGTTTTCGGCGCCACTGCGTAAGTCCTGTAACTCACAGGTCTCAAACAACAGGAGGTCTTCACCTGTCACTCAGCCTTTCTCACGGCCGACCTCGTACTTCCGCCGTACATCCTCGATGCGCCTGGCGCGTCCGGCTGCTCGCTGTTGTCGCGCCTGCCGGATCGTGTCCAGGAAGGCGCCGTGCCTGGCGATGAGATCATCCACGACATCGTCAGCGTCCAGGAGACGACAAATCGTCAATACTTCGTCGCTGTTGATCTCATATCGCATGCTACTCACCGTGGCAACGCGCCAATGCCTACGGTCTTACATCATCCGCCATTAGCGACAAGATGAAGCGGTATATTTCGTCGGCCGCAGCCAGCGCGTCTTCGAATTCTACCACCTCTGGCTCCATCAATTCGCCGGGGTAGCGATACGCGGTCGCGTAAGGGGTCAGCAATTCACAAGCCTCCAGCAACTGATCCATCCCGGTGGCAAAGGATGATGCTTGCCAGGCAAGGACCGATAGGTTGTGAATCTTCTCGAAGCGCTGATCGTGGAAAACGAGGAACCCTTTGAGCGCCTTTTCCGCGGCCTGCTGACAGTGATAAACCGCCGCGTCCAGGTAAGGATCGGGGTCAACCGCCAACTTTCGAGCCGCAGCCAAGTCGTGCTGAGCTTTGGTCAACCAACTGCGCACCAGTTGACGTTTGGCTTCATCCATACAGCACTCTGCCCCGCTCGAGGATCTCGCTTTCGAGCGATGCTCTGACCCCTTGAAACCGTTCCACCTCGGCGCGCGTTTTGACCAGGATTTCCGCTGGGATCGTCAATCCGCGCAAACACCGATATGCACGCGCCGCGCGCCGTGAGGGTCTCTCATTGCTCTGGGGAACGATCACCAACAGATCTAGATCGCTATCTTCATTTGGCGTCCCCCAAGCGTGCGAGCCGAACAGGATGACGCGCTCTGGTTGAAACTCGTTGACAAGCCTCTGCATCACGATGTCAAGTTGCGCCTTTGGGATTTCTTTCATGCGCCATCTCCTGGTCAGAAATTGTACAACCTTACTCGCTGGATGCCAAACGTAACCGAGCACCAAGCGCCTCAGTATTTCAACATGTCAATCCCCCGCCAGCAACCGATCCACAATCTGCTGCCGGTACGCGGGCGACAGCGAGTGGAAATACGCGCTGTAACCCGTGACGCGCACCATCAGGTCGGGGTATTTCGACGGGTCTCGGTGCGCCTCGATGATCTTCTCCTTCGAGACGATGTTCAGGTTGATCAGCGTGCCGCCCTGGCGGTTGTGCGTGCGGATGAGCGATTCGAGCGCCGCCAGGCCGCCCGCTTCCTTCATCAGGTGGGCGTCCACGTCGAGCTGCAGCGGCGCGGAGTTGCCCCAGCCGGGCTGCACCGCGGCCACCGCGGTCGCCTTCGCGGTGAGTGCGCCGCCGCCGCCCGGCAGGAAGCCCGGATCGGGGTTGGCGCTGTGCGAGATGGACGCGCCCGCGTGCCGGCCATTGGGGGTCGCGGCCAGGTCGGCGCCGTAGCGGGCGATGCCGCCGTGCGAGAAGAGGCCGGGGATGATCGTGTAACCGAGCGGGGTCGGCGTGCCGCGGACGAGCTGCACGTAGGCGTCGGCGATGCGTTTGGCCCACCCGTCGGCGCGCGAGCCGCCCACGCCGAAGCGCGGGATGTTCTTGAGCATCAGCCGCACCGGCTCCGCGCCCGCGTAATCGGCCCGCAGATGCGCGGCCAACTGCTCCCACGTCAGCCGCTTTTCGATCACCACCCGCTGCTCGATGGCGGCGAAGGAGTCGGCCACCGTCGCCAGCCCCAGGCCATCGGCAGTCAGGAGATAGATGTCCACCCCGCCCGCGGCCGCATCCAGCCCGCGCTCGATCGGCCCGTGGCAGAAGAGGTTCAGGACGATCTCGATCAGGTTGTCGGCGTGATGCGCCATGTGCCAGTCGAAGCCCTCTTTGAGCACGCGCGTCGAGATACCCAGGTGCTCGACGTAGCGCCGCCACAGCTCGTCCAGCGTGCGGGGCGCGAGGGGATCATCCACCAGCTCGTGGAAAGCCAGCAGGAAGGGCGCGATCAAGCATTGGCGGGTGACATCCTGGTGGCAATACTCGATGCCGGGCAGCGCTGTCCAGTTGCAGCCGACCTTGGCCCGCAGCCGCGCCAGTTGTAGCGGCACGCCGTTGCGGACGTAGCCCTCGTCCAGCCCCTTGGCGCACGAGTAGCTCGGCCCTGTGCCGTCCTCCAGGTTGTAGACCAACGACTGGCGCAGCAGAGCCGGATCGAGGCCATCGTGCAGCCGCACCGCCAGGTTCGAGGGGATCTTCAGCAGGTGGCTGGCTTCCAGGATCAGATACGACATGCGGCTGGTGACGTCATGGCCGTCGGCCGCGGGGCCGCCGATCTGCGAATAGTGCGTGTCGTTGAAGAAGAGGCTGGCGATGAACCAGACGGCCATCTCGTCGTCCACGACGCCGGCCGCGGTGTCCGCCTCGTAGAAGGGGCGCAGGAGCTCGTCGAGCTGGCCCAGCGCGCCGCCGTGGAAGTACATGCGATCCACGGCCTGGAACCACGCCAGGAACTGGCACGCCTCGCGCAGCGTGCGCGGCGCTCCGCGCACCAGGTATTCGTTCATCTCAGCGATGGCGAGCAGGTTTGCGCGCGTCTCCGGGTCGCTCTCGGCCGCGGCCAGATCGTGTGCGTGCGCCACGTGCCGGCGAATCCAGTCCTGGACGCCGAGCACGAAGTCTTCTTCGGCGTCGTAGAAGGCGGTATCGGCCGGCCGGTTCTGGGCGCGATAATAGCGGATCTTGCTCAGCAGCCCGCCCCAGCCCAGCTCCAGCCCGATCTTCATGTCCGGCCCGATGTGGTTCATCGCGCCGATGCCGGTCGCCATGAAGTGGTATTTCTCGTGCAAGGGCGCCAGGTGGTCGGCCCGATCCTCCGGCCGCCAGCCGCCGATGCCGGGCACGAGGCTGATCCACGCGCCGGCCAGCGCGCTCTGCCCGTGGATGTAGGCCGGGTGCGCGTCCAGCCAGCGGCGGAAGTTCTGACCGATGGCGCGTGCGCCGTAGCAGCCGCCGTCCCCGTGGTTGCTGATCGGCTCGAACGGGATGGGGTCGGGCCAGGGGATGTTGCCGTGGTCGTCCACGTCGTGATAGCCGTCGTGCGCCAGCTTGGCCGCGTTGAATGCGAGTTTGGTTTGGGCCAGCGCGGCGATGCGGTCGCGGTAGATCGAAGGGGTGGATTCAGGTATTGTCATGGTATCTCTGCTCTGAAAATGGCCTCCGCTCCGTTTGCTGTGGCCGGTCTGCAACCGAGCCACCTCGTACCATGCCACAGCAGGCACGGTCAGGAGACCGGCCCGAGCAACGGTTTCGAGGCTTCAGCCGGTCTGGTTGTCAGAGCGAGAAACCGGCCAATCCTGAAAGGAGGCTTCGCACAGCCTCGAAACCGTCAGTCGAGATGTCATAGGCAGACTGAAGATTGAGCCAGTACTGCGGATCACACGAGGATTGTAAACAATTGGTATACCGGTGTCAAATGAGGATGGAGCTGGATGGAACTGGGGCAGGGTCTCGACAGCATCTTGCGAGTGGGCTGGTGCGATTTGCCTCCCAACGCTCCACGGTCTATAATCTCGCGTTCGATCAATCACTGAACAGGACTACACATGCACGACAAACTCGCTCACTTACAGGATATCCTTCGGCAGATGGGCACGGTGGCCGTCGCCTTCTCCGGCGGGGTGGATAGCAGCTTCCTGCTGAAGGTCGCCCACGATGTGTTGGGCGATGCGGTGATCGCGCTGACCGCTGACTCGCCCAGCCTGGCGCGCGCGGAGCTGGCTGAGGCGCAGGAGTTCGCGGCCAGTCTGGGGGTCCGGCACGTCTGCCTGGAGCCGGCCGAGATGGATGACCCGCGCTATGTGTCGAACACTGCGGACCGCTGCTACTACTGCAAGACCCACACCTACGATCTTTTTCTGCCCTATGCCGCGGCGCACGGCTACGCCTATGTGGTGGATGGCAACAACGCGGATGATGTCGGCGATCATCGCCCTGGCCGCCGCGCGGCGGCCGAACACGGAGTGCGCAGCCCGCTGCACGAGGCAGGTCTGACCAAGGCCGAAATCCGCAGCCTGGCGCGCGAGATGGGGCTATCGCTGTGGAACAAGCCCGCGGCCGCGTGTCTCTCGTCGCGGCTGCCGTATGGCGCGGCCGTGACCGCCGAGGCGCTCGGCCAGGTGGAGGCGGCCGAGAGCTATCTGCGCGGGCTGGGCTTCCGCCAGTTGCGCGTGCGCCACCACGGGCAGATCGGCCGGCTGGAGCTCGAGCCGGCCGACTTCGCGGCCGCGCTCGAACAGCGAGACGCGATCGTGGCGAAGCTGCGTGAGATCGGTTTCGCCTATGTCGCGCTCGACCTGGCCGGCTTTCGCTCCGGCAGCCTGAACGATGCCTTGAGGTCGCATGGACACTCACAGATTAGCCTCGTTGCTTGAAGGGGTGCGGAGCGGACAGGTTCCGGTGGACGACGCGCTGGCGCAGTTGCGTGATCTGCCAGCGCAGGAGCTCGGCTTTGCCGTCCTGGATCATCATCGCAGCCTGCGCACGGGTATGCCAGAGGTCGTCTTCTGCCAGGGCAAGACCCCCGAACAAGTGGTCCAGATCGTCGGCCAACTCCTGCAGCGCCAGGGTCGGGCGCTGGCCACCCGCGCATCAGCCCAGGTCGCCCAGGCGGTCCTGGCCGCCAATCCGGACGCGCGCTATCACGAGCTGGCGCGCGTCCTGACGGTGCAGACCGCCGAGGAAGATGAGCGACGGGATCGCCCGCATTATGCGGCGATCGCCACTGGCGGCACCAGCGACATCCCCGTGGCCGAGGAGGCCAGCCTCACCCTGGAGTTCCTCGGCCACCGAGTGCAACGCGTCTACGACGTGGGGGTCGCAGGCATCCATCGCCTGTTCAACAAGCGCGATCTGCTGAGCCAGGCGACCGTCGTGATCGCGGTCGCGGGCATGGAGGGCGCGCTCGCCAGCGTGATCGGCGGGCTGGTGAGCTGCCCGGTCGTGGCCGTGCCCACCAGCATTGGCTACGGCGCGCATTTCGGCGGGCTGGCGACGCTGCTGGCGATGCTGAACTCCTGTGCGCCAGGCGTGGTGGTGGTCAACATTGACAATGGGTTCGGCGCGGCAGTGCACGCACACCAGATTCTGAGGAGCATCCGGCCATGAAAACAGCCTACTTCGATCTGATCGCGGGCGCCAGCGGCGATATGATCCTGGCCGCGCTCGTGGATGCCGGGCTGCCACTGGCCAGCTTGCAGCAGGCCCTGGCAGGCTTGCATCTGCCTGGCTTTGCACTGACCCAGGAACGCGTCATGCGCGGCGCATTCTCCGCGACCAGGATTGACGTGGAGGTGGAGGATACCGCCACGGAACGCCGCTTGGCCGAGATCGCAGAGTTGATCCGCGGCAGCGCGCTGCCCACTCACATCCAGGAGCGCAGCCTGCGCATCTTCGAGCGGATGATCGCGGCCGAGGCCCGGATTCACAACCGGCCGGCCGAGACGGTGCACCTGCACGAGTTGGGCGCAGTGGACACCATCCTGGATGTCACCGGCGCGCTGTTGGGGCTGGAGATGCTGGACATCGAGCGGGTGTACGTGTCGCCGGTCCCGCTGGGCCGCGGCCTGGCGAAAGGCGCGCACGGGCAGTTTCCGCTCCCCGCGCCCGCGACCGTGGCGCTGCTGGCCGGCGCGCCGGTGATTGGCGTCGAACACGCCGTCGAGACGGTGACGCCCACGGCTGCGGCGCTGCTGACCGGGCTGGCGCACGCATTCGGCCCGATCCCGGCCATGCAGTTGACGGCCGTGGGCTACGGCGCGGGCACGCGCACGATCCCCGAACCGAACATCCTGCGCGTGCTGTTGGGTGAAAGCGAAGGGCAAGCCGCCTCCGAGATGGAGACGTTGACCCTGCTGGAGACCAACATTGACGACATGAACCCGGAGGTCTACGGCTACGTGCTGGAGAAGCTGTTTGCAGCCGGCGCGCTCGACGCCTATCTATCGCCCATCTACATGAAGAAGAACCGGCCCGGCGTCATGCTGAGCGTGCTCTGCCGGCCCCGCGACGCGGCCAGCCTGCGCAACGTGGTCTTCGCCGAGACGACGACCCTCGGCATCCGTGGCCGCGACGTGGCGCGTTACTGCCTGCCACGGGAAAGTCGCACGGTGGAGACCCCCTATGGCCCTGTGCGAGTCAAAATCGCCAGGCTGGAAGAGGGCGCGGAGAAAGCCGCGGCCGAATACGAGGACTGTCGTCGCGCGGCCGAGGAGCACGCGATCCCGCTTCGGCTGGTCTACGAGGCCGCGCTGACCGCATATCGCGGCGGTCGCTAGATCTTCACACGCCCAGGCTGGTCAGCAGCCAGAAGGCCGCCATCCCGCCGGCGATCGTCCAGATGACGCTGCGCGTGCGCCAGGCGACCACGGTTCCTGCCAGCGCCGCCCACGCGCTCGCGCCCCACTCGAGCGATCCCTGCGGCGCGAGCGCAGCCGGCGCGATCAGCGCGGCCAACACGGCCGGCGGCACGTAGCGCAGCCAGCGCCGCACAAGAGGCGGCAGTTCATAGCCGAGTGCGGCGATCATGGCAAAGCGGGTGAAGAAGGTCACGGCAGCCATCCCCAAGAATCAGGAAGATGCCCAGATTGGCGCCGAAAAAGTAGAGCGGTATCTTCTCAATAAGTGGAGGCGACGGGGGTCACAGACCATAGGCATCAAGCTAAGCTCCGGCTGGCTGGAGTTGATTGGGTGGGACCAGGCGTTCCAACTGACGCAACGT